>SKEB01000519.1_pt1 | contig 31188 bp, 29 predicted proteins | sample 4826561 | NCBI WGS metagenome assembly SKEB01 (sample SAMN11008820, study PRJNA524170) | human gut metagenome | biome: Human fecal sample; material: Feces; isolation source: fecal sample from pouch patient p17 | host: Homo sapiens | place: Israel: Tel-Aviv | collected 2016-03-29
TTATTATATCTTTTGGCTGTTATCTTCCGGTCACATTATTCAGTAAGAGCAAACCTAAGGTTGGATTATTAATGATTCCAAAGACCTGTGCATATATGTGGGTCATAGCCATGGGACTTCAGCTGTTATTTTAAACATCAATGTAAAAATTAATAAAATTACTTAATGTAACTACTGTTTAAAGCAATCAAAATATATTTCATGGCTTGAAATGCGTTCCAACTTGCGAAACAAAGTTTTAAACTTGTGAAAGCGAATACATTTACAGAAAATGATGGTATAAATATAGCCGTAAGGTAAATGAAACAAATTTTGAGATAAAAACTTATCAAAGGAGATATGGAAGATGAATGATAAGAAATACTCAGTAGTTATTGCCGGTGGTGGTAGTACTTTTACACCAGGATTTGTTCTTGATTTGATCAAGAGTCAAGACAAGTTCCCAATGAGAGAATTGAAGTTCTATGATAATGATGCAGAACGTCAAAAGAAGATCGGTGAAGCTGTTAAAATCATTATGAAAGAAAGAGCTCCACAAATTAAATTCTCATATACTACTGATCCAAGAGAAGCCTTTACAGATGTTGATTTCGTAATGGGGTCAATTCGTGTTGGTAAGTATCACATGAGAAGTCTGGATGAAAAGATTCCATTAAAATATGGTGTAAATGGTCAAGAAACTACCGGACCCGGAGGAATGGCATATGGTCTTCGTTCAATTCCTGCAATTCTTCAAATTATTGATTGGATGCAAGAATACTCACCAAATGCTTGGATGATTAACTACTCCAATACAATTGCAATTGTTGCTGAAGCTTGTCGTCGTCTTCGTCCAGGTGCAAAAGTTATTAACATCTGTGATATGCCTATTGATGATATGGACAGAATGGCAGCTATTTGTGGATTAAATAGCTGGCATGATATTGACTTCAACTACTATGGTTTGAATCACTTTGGCTGGTGGAAAGAAGTAAGAAATAAGAAGACCGGCGAAGATTTGATGCCTAAGCTTAAGGAGTACGTCAGAGAACATGGCTATTGGGTAGGTGGCGATTATGATAAAGACACTGAACCATCATGGGAAGCAACTTTTAAGAAGGTAGCAGATGAATATAAGCTTGAACCTGAAACTTTACCAAATAACTATATGCAATACTACTACTTCCCACAATATGAAGTAGCAAATGCAGATCCAAACCATACTCGTACTGATGAAATTCTTGAACACCGTCAAAAGATTGTTTTTGGTGAATGTGAACGTATTGTTGAAGCTGGTACTGCTAAGGATAATATTTGGGATATTTCAGGATTGCACTCAGAATATATTGTAGATATTATTCATGCCATTGCTTTTAATACCCATGAAAAATTCTTGGCAAACTGTGCTAACGATGGTGCTATTGCCAACATGGATCCAGATTCAATTGTTGAGGTTCCAGCATTGTTTGGTGCAGATGGTATTCAACCAATGGCAACTGGTATGGCTGGAAGATTCCAAAGAGGTTTGATGATGGAACAACAAACCTGTGAAAAGTTAGTTGTTGATGCCTACGTTGAACATTCTTATAACAAGATGCTTCAAGCCTTTGCTTTGAACAAGACAATTCCAGATGCTTCAGTTGCTAAGAAGATTTTAGACGATATGATTCCAGTTAATGCACCATATTGGCCAGAATTGAAATAATACTTACTATGTAACTCCCCTGAAGGATAGCTATTAACAAGCTATCCTTTTTTCATTGCCCATGATATTCTTGATGTAGTTAGAAAAAATAAGGGGGATACAGATGGATTTAGAAACAGCAGTCATGAAGAAAAAAGAGAGCTTGAATGAAACTGATAAAGCGATTGTCGGCTATTTACTGAAGTATCCTGAAGATGCTAGTAAGTTAAGCTTGATGGAATTAGCACAGAAACTGTATGTTTCTAAGTCCGCTATTTTTCGTTTAAGTAAAAAAATAGGGCTAAGTGGTTTCAGTGAGTTAAAGTTTGAATTAACTGAGATAACTAATAAAAAAGTACAAAATAAAAAATATGTACAAGAATTAGATTTCAACAATAATTTACACCAAATAATTGATGAAACATTTAAGTATTTTAAAGATGCTAATTTCCATGATTTATTCATAGATTTGGATAACGCTGAAACCATTTATATTTATTCAACTGGTTGGCAACAACAGATAATTGCAGAATATTTAGCACATTCATTTTTCTTAATTGGCAAAAAAGCAATCATACTTCCAAGTGCCAAGGATGAAGTAGCAATGTTAGGTAGATCAATTGAAGAAAATGATATGTTATTTGTTATTTCTTTTGGTGGGTTCAATAAGACAATCATTGAAGAGCTAAAAAAGATTGATACAGTCACTGATAAATTGAAATTTGTTTCATTAACTAGTTGGCAGCCAGGTAAAATTGCCTCATTAAGTGATTACAGTTTTTTCTTTAAAACTACACCATTTCAAATTAGCAATCAGAATGCAGTGACGTTTAGTTCTGCATATGTGTTAATTGACTTGATAATTAATGAATATGGCAAACATTGTAATTCTAAGAAGTAGGGAAATAGTATGAAGAAATTATTATTATTGTCAACAGGAGGCACTATTGCATCTGTTGCCTCAGATGCGGGGCTAGTACCTAAAGAAACTGGCGAAGAATTAATTAAAATGCTAGGTAAATTACCATATGATATTCAGGTACGCGATATTTTACAGTTAGATTCGTCTAATATTCAACCAGAAGAGTGGAAGTTTATTGCACAGAATATTTATAAATATCGTAATGATTATGATGGTATAGTAGTTTCACACGGTACAGATACAATGGCATATACAGCTTCAATGCTAGCGTTTATGCTTAAAAATATTAATATTCCGGTTGTACTTACAGGTAGTCAGGTGCCAATCAATGTGGTTTTAAGTGACGCACACGATAATTTGCGTCTTGCCTTTGCAGCAGCTGCAACTTGTCCACCGGATATTTATTTAGCTTTCCACAATAAAGTAATGTTGGGTTGTCGGTCGGTTAAAGTGCGTACAACTAACTTTGATGCATTTGAAAGTGTTAATGTGCCACCTGTTGCGACTGTTTCTTCAGATGGACTTGTCTTTAATAAAGAAAGCTTTCAAAAGAAACATGATGGTGCCCCAGAACTAAATACGAATATTGATTCACATGTTTCACTAGTAAAATTGTTCCCCGGATTTGATCCCAATTTGTTATTTGCGATGGTCGATAGTGGGTGTCGTGGAATTGTTATTGAAGCTTATGGACTTGGTGGAATGAACTTCATTCGTCGTAACATGGTTGCAGCAATCGGTAAATTGATTCGACAAGGTATTCCAGTGGTTGCCAGCAGTCAATGTTTATATGAACGTAGTGACTTGACTAAGTATGAAGTAGGTCGTGAAGCGTTGCTTGAAGGCGCTATTAGTGCGTGCGATATGACATCTGAAAGTGCGATTACTAAGTTAATGTGGGCATTGGGGCAAGGCTTGGATGTTCATGAAATAACAGAATTTTTTAACACGAATGTTGCGGGAGAAGTAACTCTTAAATAAGATTAAAGAATGTTACAATTCTATTAAGTGAAAGCGCGATCATTACTATAATGTCGCACTTAGCGTATAATAATGGTAAAGGAGCGTGCCTTATATATGAAAAGTGCTATTTTAGAAAAAGTCTGGATTACTATTGCAGCAATCGGTGTCGGTGTTTCTCTTTTTATTAATAATTCACACCAATTAATTGAGTCAAATACAAATACGTTTTCCAGCGCAATTATTAGAAAATAAAACGGAGCAACCATAAAAAATGGTTGTTTTTTTGTGCAGATAAAAATAATTAATTATAATTAAACTAGGTTTTTAAGAATGGATGTGAATAAATTGGATAATTTTGAAGAAGTAAGAAATACCTTGCAAATGATTGAGGAAATGCTCAATCGTATGCCGCTTGAACATGGTGGCCAAAATGACGTATTTGCAGTAACTGCTGAAGATATGGACAACTTATTAAGCAATGTAACTCCAGATATGAATGGTAGCGACGTTGCCACTAAAGCTAAGGAAATTTTGCATACTTGTCGTAAAGCTTTGGAATTACGTAAAAAAGAGAATCGTTTAACCCCAGAACAACAAAGCTTATTAGAAAATATCGAAAAATTAGGTTAAAGAAAAGCACTTTTATGTGCTTTTTTTTGATTGAAAAAATTATGATAGCTAGCTTAATGAAGATAATCTAAATAAGTTTTCGGACAACTAATATGTTAAAATATCAGTATAGAAATCGCTTACATTTAAATATAGAGAGGTAATACATTATGGAACTTTTAATTGCAACTCATGAAGGGTTGGCATCAGGTTTACTTTCTGCACATGACATGCTTGCGGGTAAAAATGATCAAATTGCTACAATTGAGCTTGATGATAGAGGAATCAGAAATTTCCGTGAACGTTTTGCTGAAATAATGAAAAGATATGAGCCAGGTCGTGTATTAATTTTGACCGATTTAAAGAATGGCACACCTCACTTAGTTGCCAAAGAATATGAAAAAGCTAATCCAGAAAGAGTTCGTGTAGTTAGTGGTGTTAACTTACCAATGGTTCTGGAGCTTAGTCGAAAATTGATTAATGTTTCTTTGGACGCTTCCGCTGAGAAGGCCATTAGTATTGGTAGAGAAGAAATTGAAGTTGATAAACCTCAATTAGTATAATTGACACTGTGTCACTAAAACGCTATTATATTAGATAATCAATATATTGAGAAGCGCCTATGACGCTGCCAATACACAAATGAAAACTGAACAAGTTTCTCAAATGGGGAATGGCTTATGTAAGTAGGCTGTTCTCTATTTTTTTATTTTATGAAAGGAGTGGTATATCCGATATGGATAATCACAGGTTAAGCCCCTGGAGTATAGACAAAAAACAGGTGCTTGAAAATACTAAAACAAATAAATCTGGTTTAAGCGAAGATGAGGTTCGAATACGTCAAAAAGATGGCTTAAATGAACTTCAGGCTAGACCAACTAAAACTATTTTTCGGATGCTCAAAGAGCAAATTAGTGATCCAATGATTATGATTTTATTAGGAGCATCCCTGTTTTCAACAATTTTTGGTGAATATGTAGAAGCAATCATAATTGCGTTAATTGTAGTATTAAATACAATTATTAGTATTGCTCAAGAGAAAAAAGCTCAATCTTCACTTGAAGCCTTACGTGATATGAGTGCGCCAATGGCTCATGTTATTCGTCAAGGTTGCGAAAAAGTAATCCCTGCTAAAGAGATAGTAATTGGTGATATCGTTAATTTACATGATGGTGATATGGTACCAGCAGATTTACGCTTGATTGAATCAGTAGATTTAAAAATTCAAGAAGCATCTTTAACGGGAGAATCAGTTCCAAGTGAAAAAGATGCAAATGCGATTTTGAAAGAGGATTGCAGTTTAGGTGACCGGAAAAACATGGCATTTAGTTCTACGATTGTAACGTATGGTCGAGGACAAGGTGTAGTAATTGCAACAGGTATGAATACTGAAATGGGTGCAATTGCTGATATGTTAGAAAATCAAACGGAAGTTGAAACGCCACTTAAGCGCAAACTTGCTAGTGTAGGTAAAATTTTAACGATTATTGGTTTAATTATCTGTGTGCTTGTATTTGCCTTAGGTGCAATTTATCAGCGCCCATTATTGCCACAATTCTTGGTGGCAATTTCGTTAGCGATTTCTATTATTCCGGAAGGGTTGCCTGCTACAGCTACAATTGTGATGGCATTAGGTGTTAAGCGAATGGTTAAACGCAACGCCTTAATTAAAAAATTGCCAGCAGTAGAAACTTTAGGTAGTGCAACTGTGATTTGTTCCGATAAAACTGGAACGTTAACTTTAAATAAAATGACGGTGACACACGTTGCAGTAAATGATTTTACTAAGACTGTTGAAGTGAAAAACATTATAAAAAATGATAGCTATCAAGCAATGGCATATGCTGGAGCACTTTGTAACGATGCTAGTCTTAAAAATGATCAGGAAATTGGTGATCCTACTGAAGTAGCATTAATTTCATTTGCTGGAAGGTTGGGATTTGACCAGGAAAGATTAAAGCAAAAATATCCACGTTTGTTCGAGCAGCCGTTTGATTCTGAAAGAAAGAGAATGACGACTGCACATAAAATAAAGGATAACTACATTGCCTTTACCAAAGGCGCTGCGGATGAGTTATTACCGCTATGTAGTCACATTATGGACAAACAAGGGATTCGACCAATTACTGAAACAGACCGTAAACAAATTGGTAATTTGATTCATAAAATGTCAAATGATGCCTTACGTGTTTTAGGTTTCGCGACAAAAACTATTGCCGAAATTCCCAAAAAAGGTGTCGATTTGGAAAATAATTTAACCTTTATCGGAATAAGCGGAATGATTGATCCACCGCGTTCAGAAGTTGCAGATTCTGTTAAAATTTGTCGTCAGGCTGGTATCCGTACAATTATGATTACAGGTGATCACAAGATAACTGCTTTAGCAATTGCTAAAAAGTTAAATATTTATCAAAAAGGTGATTTAGCGATATCTGGGACGGAGCTGGCTAAAATGTCAGATGAAGAATTGGGTAAAGCAATTAAAAATACAACGTTTTTTGCCCGTGTTTCTCCTGCTGATAAATTACGTATTGTTCAAATCTTGAAACGTAATGGTGAAGTAACTGCAATGACTGGTGATGGTGTAAATGACTCGCCAGCTTTAAAGGCAGCGGATATCGGTATTGCTATGGGTAAGACTGGTACTGACGTCGCTAAAGATGTGGCTGACATGATCTTACTTGATGATAGCTTTACTACGATTGCAGACGCGATTAAAGAAGGACGCAGAGTATATCGTAATATTCAAAAAGTAATTCAATTTTTACTAGTTGGAAATATTGCTGAAATTACCACTTTGTTTATTGCCACATTATTTAACTGGGATGCGCCGCTTCTTGCAGTTCATATTTTATGGGTAAACTTAGCAACTGCTACATTACCAGCACTTGCATTGGGCGTTGATCCAGCAAGTAAAAATATTATGAAACATAAGCCGGTAAAAACAGGCACTTTATTTGAAAAAGACCTTGTTGGACGTGTTATTACCCAGGGAATATTTGTCGCTATGCTGACATTATCTGCCTACTTTATTGGCATGATAACTGGCAACAATGTAGTAGGGCAAACAATGGCTTTCAGTGTTTTAGCATTATCGCAAATGCTTAGAGCATTTAATCAGCATTCAAATACTGATCCGATCTGGAAAAGAGCGACCGGTATGAATATTTGGTTATTTGTTTCCTTTGCTGTTTCTGCTTTGTTTATGGGGGTAATTCTCTTTACACCAGCATTACAAAAGATATTCTACTTAACTAGTTTATCAATGGGACAATGGCTAATTGTAATAACATTAGCGTTACTTTCAATTGGACAAGTTGAAGTAGTTAAAGGGTTCCAAAAATTCCGTACAGCAAGTAATTTGATTGAAGAATAGAAAAAGTAAGGTTTATCCTTGCTTTTTCTTTTGCCAAAATTGCGTAATTTTATCCCAGAGGCTAGTGTGTTTAATTGTTTCTTCTTTAGCTTCTTTTCCTGTCATATCTTCATTTACTTGATTAGAAGAGAAATATTTAGTTTTTTTATGCTTGTTTTTTATATTTGTAGTCTTCTTTTTAGAAGTAACATGATCATGAAGCTTAATATGTGACTGCGTTTTTTGGCGGTTATAATAATGTTGCTCATCGGTTTGCGCTTCCATTGATATGTCAGGCCTAATATAGTATAAATTTTTATTATCATAGCTATTAATTAAAAAAACTAAGATATCATGTAAATTGCAAATGCAGCGCCAGGCTTGTTTTTTATCTGGTTCAATTTGGGCATCGTGAATTGCTGCATTTCCCATCCGGCGTACCTCGTCAAATAAGTCCATGATACTTAATGGATAATTGATATGAGAGCGTAAATAATGCGTATTATTACGCAAATTTCGATATTCACCTGTAGAAATTGGGTAATATGGATCTAAATTTTCTAATAGAAAAATTTTTTTGGTGATTGCTTCAAGTAGTAGTCGTGAATTACTAATGACATCACGATAATCTTCAATTGTGTATAACTTATAAATTTTATTTGTTGCTGGATACAAATCCGCAAATGAACTATTTTGTACAAAATCAAAATTAATTTCCATGTATAATTGCCTCTAATCAATTCGAAAAAGATATTTGCTATTTTAGCTCAACTTGTTAATCTAAAGTAAAGAGCATTTGCAAGTAGGGTATAAAAATGAAAAATAAAAAGATTTGGATTATAGGAATTATCATTGTTTTAATAGGCGCATTTATTGGCTGGGGTAATTTTTATTATACGAAAGATCGTCAAATTAGTCGTATTATAAATAATCTGCAAGATCCTAAGGTGGATATGTCTAAAAATGTGGTTGCATCGACACCAGATATGGATATAACTAGCCAAAGTTTAAAGCCGCTACAGAGTTATTTTAAAGAACATACTAAGGCAGCTAAACAGCTTAATTATAATTTACGCCATAATCGTGATAATGGTGAAATTAAGTTGGTGCAGGATGGCAGACACTTTTTGTTTTTTACCAGATATAAATTATGGGTTCAATGCTATCGCCCACAAATTCAAACTAATCATGCTAATTCAAGTTTAACCATTAATGGCAAAAATCTGGGACAAATGGAAGGCGGTAACCAAAATTACTACCAAGATTTAGGCTTAGTTTTTCCAGGTCGTTATCATGTTTTAGTTAAATCTAAAGTAAATGGCCGTAATCTCGACGCTGACTCAATTGTTAACATTTGGTCAAACAAGACTGTAAATATGAATATCAAGACTGCTACTTTCCAGGTACACAGTGTACCTAACGGAATTATATATGTTAACGATCGTAAAGTAGGTAAGCTTAATAAGTATGGTAATTATACTTTTAAAAACTACCCAATTGCTAAGCGAATGGAGATTTATATTGCTACGAAGGTTGATGGCCAGACAGTCAAATCTGAAAAAGTAACAGATTTATCACAATCAATTAGTCCAGAATTTAGTAGCAGTGATGATGATGTGACTGACTATGATAGTGTTAATGCGAATTATCAAGGAAACGATGAAAAAGATGTTTACCAAGACGTAGAAGGCGACTATATTGTTAATCCAATTTGGCCAGGTTTAATAAAGGCTCAAGATGCTGCTAAACTTCTTTATGATAATTTTAAAGAACCAGACAGTACGTTATTTGAAAATGGAAAAGAAAATTCGGATTATAAGAAGATTGCTGAACAGGTTAAAAAATGGAAAAAGAAGAAGGATTTAAAGAAATATAGTGTAGAAGTAAAAATAATTTCTGTTCTACCAGGAAAGCATAATTACAGTAAAGTTAATTACGAAGTAACCTTTGTAAAAAAATATAAAGATAAAAGTAAAAAGAAAGAAAAATTATTGTACCAAAACGCTGTATTACACTTTGTAAATAAAAAACAGCAAATTCAAACTTTAGGAAAGTGCAAATTAATAAAAATTAAAACTAGTAATTAAAGCTGATATATAGCGGTTTTTCACTTGTTAAAAAAGTGGAAAACCGTTTTTTTATTAAAAACAGATTGACAAAAATGGCCTATCGTATTAGTGTATTAATTAAATAATACAGTGAAACAAAATGTGATGACAGAAAGAGGAATAAACGATGAATGAAATTCTTATGGTGGATAACATCACTAAAACTTACGGTAAAAAAGGTGAAAAACAATACCAAGCTTTGAAAGGTGTTAACTTTAAAGTAGCTTCTGGTGAATTTGTTGCAATTATGGGTGCATCTGGTTCAGGTAAAACTACATTGCTTAACATTCTTTCAACGTTAGATAAGCCTACAACCGGTCAAGTCTTTATTAACAGTAAAGATATTAGTAATTTAAATGCTAATCAAATGGCAGATTTTCGTAGTAAAGAAATAGGTTTTATTTTCCAAGATTTTAATTTGCTAGAAAATTTGACCAATCGTGAAAACATTGCTTTACCACTTAGTTTGCGCGGTATTTCGACTAATCGAATTAATCCACTTGTGGATAAGATCGCTGAAAAATTAAGTATTGCAGAAATATTAAGCAAGTATCCAGCAGAAATTTCAGGCGGTCAAAAACAGCGTGTTGCATCAGCGCGTGCATTGGTACATGAGCCAGCAATGCTTTTGGCCGATGAACCAACTGGTGCACTTGATTCTAAGAGTGCTAGAGAATTATTAAATACAATGGAAAACTTAAATAAGCGAGATGGTGTAACTACTTTGATGGTTACTCACGATCCATTTTCTGCTAGTTTTGCTAATCGAATTTTATTTATTAAAGACGGTAAAATTGGTGAACAAATGGTTAAAGGGGATAAATCTAGAACGGACTTTTATCATGAATTAATTGCTCACTTAGGTACTGAAGAATAGGAGGAAAGATCATGATTTGGAAATTATCTTTAACCGGGATTAAAAGCCGGCTAAAAGACTATACCGTCCTATTTTCAGGATTGGTTGTAGCTAGCATGATTTTTTACATGTTCTTGTCTTTAGCTATTAATCCAGGTTTTATGAGTAAGGATGTTAACGCACCAGGTCAATACCTGAGTTTTATCTTTAGCTTTGGGATCGTCTTATTAGCAATTATTACATTTGTTTATTTGGTTTATGCAAATTCATTTTTATTGAGTATGCGGCAACATGATTATGGAATGTTCATGATGCTAGGAGCAAAAAGTTCCAGAATAGGCTTATTAATCTTCTGTGAAACTCTACTTACTGGACTTATTGCTACAGTACTTGGAATTTTTATTGGTTTTGGCTTAACTGCCCTTATTTCAAAATTGTTGATTAGTAATCTTGGTCTTAAAATTACTCATTTTCAAGTAATTTTACCAGCTGCAATTATTTGGACGTTAATTTTCTTTATTGCTGTCTTTTTCTTAGCAGCATTAAGAAATGTTCATAAGCTTGTCCGCAGTAAGGTGATTGACCTTCTTCACGAAAATCAAAAACCAATTAAAATTAGTCGTAAAAATGGTTTAAAAATAGCTGAGGCTATTTTAGGTATTGCGTTGTTAGCTGCTGGTTATTACATTATGGGTATGCCAGCAAGTGCTATTTTCTTCATTATTCCAGCTGCTTTAATTACTATTGTGGCAGGTACATATTTCACATTCAATTCATTATTCACTCTCATTATTAATTTCTTACTTAAAAGAAAGAACTATGCATATCGCGGCATTCGCGTCTTTACTTTAGGTCAATTAAAGTTCAGAATCCGGGATTACACGCGCATTCTTTCAGTTATCTCACTACTTTTCGCATTGGCGCTTGGTGCAATTACTGTTGGTCTTAACTTTAATTCATTAAAAGAGCCGGTAATAAATACCACTTACTATGATGCTACAATTGTTAAAAACACTTCAGATACTATGAAGAATGTAGCTAAATTAGATCTTAAAACTAAATCAACTTATCACTATGTTGAAACTAAAAAAGACGTTTACTTTGATAGAAGTGAATTTGAAAAAGCTCCATTAAAAGACATTGAGTTTAAGCAAAATGGCAATAACTTCCCTACATACAAGCCAATTACTCTTAAGGTTAGCGATTTAACTAAAAAAGACAGATATGCTGCTATGTTTTTAGGGATGCAAACTAATACTGCCAAAAAGACAATCAAGCTGGTTTCTTCAGATAAATTAAATAGTATTCAAGGGCAAAAGAAATTTATTACTTTTATTACCGTAAAAAATTTTGTCAAAGATTATCCGATTTTGATGAAGATCGAGAAGAATCAACTCAAGGTTGCTCCAGAAATGGCAGAATCATTACAATCGACCAAACCATTCTCCTACCAAATGATACTTGGATTTGTCAGTGGGTTCGAATTTATGGGCTTTTTCCTCGGAATCGCCTTTCTCACCATGCTCGCTTCAACATTGATGTTCAAAGTATTAAGCGGCGCCGCCAGCGACAAGCTGCGTTACGAGATGCTTTATAAGATTGGTACTAGAAGAACAGTGCTTAAGAAGTCGATTAGAAATGAAATTGGTGTATTATTCCTTATCCCAGGTATTTTAGGAGTAGTGGATGTATTATTTGGTCTTCGCTTATTTACAGCATTGTTACCACATCCATATATGGGCTTTTGGTTACCATTCTTAATCTTCATTGTCCTTTACTTTATTTACTATATTGTGACTGTAAAACTTTACGAAAATATTGTTTTAAATAAATAAAAAAAGCTTTCCGATCGGAAAGCTTTTTTCTTATAGATGCATTTTGTTCCAAGTAGGAATCTTGATGTCACCTTTATCACTCATTGTCATGATAGTAATAGATGCATTTTGTGGTCCTGGTACAAGAGGAATATTATCACCATAGCGGTACCATAGACTTCTAATTGTAAAACCGTGAGTAACTAACAAGATATTTTCTGCGCCATCAAGTTCGCTAATCATCTTTAATCCTTGGTCCATTCTGTTCCAGTATTCTTCTGCGTTTTCAGCATCATGGTAAGGATCAGCTTCTTTAATCCAATCCTTGATTGTATCAATACTTTCGTGAGCAAATAATTCCTGTCTAGTTGCATAGCCGTGGCTGCCACCAATCATACGCCAAGCCATTTCAGAATCTAATCCTTCGAAGTAGCCATAAAACTGTTCTCTGAAAAATGGACTGGCAATATGTTGAAGCTCATCCTTATTAACGTTATGCTTCATAATGATTTCACAGGTATCACTGGCACGCTTTAAATCACTAGATAAAGCAATATCAAAAGAAACCTCTTTTAGAGCTTCTCCGGCTTGTTCAGCTCCTTCAATTCCAGGTTCAGTTAATGGTGTATCGCACCAACCTTGCATTTTGTTATAACGGTTAATATAAGTTTGTCCATGACGAACAATGTAAATTCGTTTCATTAATTTTCACCTCATCAAAAAAACTTACCTCTATTCTATAAGAAAAAAGGTAAGGTTTTAAGTTAATTCTTGTGATAAATCTTTTTCAAGTTTTTAATATCTTGTGGCTGAATCGTGTAGATTGAACCCTTAGGATACATAACAGAAACTGAGTTAGTGTGATTTAAACCAATTGCGTGACCTAGTTCATGTTCTGCGGTATTGATAATTCTATTGTTGCTGTAGCCATACCATTCATTTTGTAAATAATAGCGATTTAAGTGAACGGTAGCTTTTAACAAATGGCCTGTTGCAGGATTATAAGTAGTTGCAGTTTCGCCTGCAGCGTCTGTCCCGCTATCATCAACGACGTTAACAATAATTTGGGCATTCTTTTTATTATCAATTTGCTTAAATGTGAATGCACCTGTTCTATTCCAAGCATTCATGGCATCAATTGTTGCGGAGCGTAATTGCATATTATCATGAATATCTATGTAGACATTCGCTTCTGGTTTTGACCAAACGCGAGAGTCTGAAGTAGAATCGTTGGCGGTTTTATCAGTATCTATTTTTACTTCTGGATTTTTTTTACTAGATGAAGTTACCGTGCCGTTTTTTAATAATTGATTGATACGGTAATTCAGTGTAGAAAGAGAATCTTGCGTAGCGATTTGAATATTAGGATCATTTTGATAACTCCAAATACCAAAAGCAATTAATGTGAGCAGGAGAATGTTTCTACAGAATTTAAAAAATGTTCTCATATTTTTTCAACTCCATTACTGAAAGAATTATAATCTTCAAAAGTTAAATTTTTATCTATTTTTTCTTATATTTTGCCTATAAGCACATCGCTATTATGAAAGCGCTATTTATGATAAAATAGTATGCAAGTTTTTATGGAAAAGGTGATTTTAGATGGCTACAGCCAAAACTGAAAGTAAAGAAAAAGAATTTGAACAAAAGCACCTTGATAATGTGATGGGACAAATCAAGAAGCAAGAAAAAAATTTGAAAAAGTCAATTAAATCAGCTGAAGGTGAAGCAAGAGAGCTTAATTCACACTTCTTTGACGATGTTAAGCTTGATTATGATGGCTACTCTACTTCAATGGAAACCGCGCTGTCAATTCACCAACAGCAACAATTATTAAGCGAACGTGAACATGCTTGGCAACACTCTGCTAAGCAGTTAGACACGGTAGAAAGATTAGAAAAAAAGCCTTATTTTGCGCGAATCGATTTTCAAGAACAAGGTGAAAAAAAGCCAGAAACAATTTATATTGGTTTAGGATCTTTTGCTGATAAAGATGATCATTTCTTAATTTATGACTGGCGTGCTCCAATTTCATCAATTTATTATGATGGTAAATTAGGTAAAGTTTCTTATAATTCACCCGAAGGTGAAATTACGGTTGATATGACCAAGAAACGCCAATTTATGATCGAAAACGGTGAAATCGTTAATATGTTTGATACTAATGAATCCATTGGTGATCAAATGTTATTAGAGGTTTTATCAGAAAAATCTAGTACACAAATGAAGTCGATCGTTACAACGATCCAACAAGAACAAAACAAGATTATTAGAAATACTAGTGCTGATTTATTATTTGTTCAAGGTGCAGCTGGTTCTGGTAAGACTAGTGCAATTTTGCAAAGAATTGCGTTCTTGCTATATCGCTATCGTGGTAATTTAACTTCTAGTGATGTAATTATGTTCAGCCCTAACCAATTATTTAATGATTATATTAAAAATGTTCTGCCTGAAATGGGTGAACAAAATATGGTCCAGATGACTTACTGGCAATTTGTTTCACGTAGGCTGCCTGGAATGACTGTCGAGAATTTATTCGATCAATTTGAAGATAACAGAGCTGACACCAATATTAGCAAGTTTAAGGATTCAGTTAATTTCTTTAACTTGTTAACACGTTATGCTAAGCATTTGAATCAGCGTGGGGTAGTTTTCAAGAATATTTACTTCCGTGATAAAAAGAAACCTTATTTTGATAAAGAAAAGATCAAGGAAATTTATTACTCATTTAATTCAAACTACACTTTAGCTAATCGAATTGAAGCAACACGCGAAGAATTAATCAAGATGCTTAACCGGAAGGTGACACCAGAAACTAAAAAAGCTTGGGTATCACGAACGATTGAGGGTATGAGCCAAGAACAGTTAAATGAACTGTATGATCGTCCAGACCAAGAATTTGAATCTGAAGCAAAAGAAGAAGCATTCTTGGGTAGAAAGATTGTACTTCAATCATTGAAAGGCGTTCACAAGCGAATTTTGCACAATAATTTTATTAATATGCGTGCACAATATCTTAGCTTTTTGTGTGCTGTACCTAAGATGATTGATCTATCTAAGTGGGGAATTGATGTAGACGAGTGGCTTGCTCATGTTGAAGACGTGAAGAATAATTTTAAAAAGCACAGTATTTCAATGAGTGATGTTTCTGCATATCTATATCTTTATGACATGGTAACTGGTCGTAGAACTAATTATGAAATGCGCTATGCCTTTGTCGATGAAATTCAAGATTATACCCCGTTCCAATTAGCCTACCTTAAGTATAATTTCCCAAGAGCTAAATTTACGATGTTAGGGGATTTGAACCAAGCTATTTTCACTAAGGATGAAAGTCGTAGTTTACTTAAGCAGATTTCCGGCTTATTTGATCCAGAAAAAACTGATGTGGTGCAACTTACTAAGTCATATCGTTCTACCAAAGAATTGACCGATTTTACTAAGCAAATTTTGCGTCAAGGCGAGAAGATTGAATCATTTAGTCGTAAAGGACCAAAGCCTGTTATTTGGGGTAGAGATAGCGAAGAAAAAGCAGTTAATGTTTTAAAGAATGTTTTAGAAGATAACGAAGAGCACAAATTAACTACTGCGGTGATTACCAAGGATTTAGCTAGCGCTAAAAAAGTTCATAAAGAGCTTGCTAAAAAGGGCGAAAAAACTACGTTGATTGCTACTGCAAATCAACGTCTTGTCGATGGTACTTTGATAATTCCATCATACTTGGCAAAAGGATTGGAATTTGACGCTGTGGTTATGTGGGATGCTTCTAAAGAAAATTATCATCAGATTGATGAAACGCAATTAGTTTACACTGTTACCTCTCGTGCAATGTATAAGTTAGATATAATTTATATCGGTGAAAAGAGCCCACTTCTCGATGTTGATCCGGCTACTTACGTAGAAAAATAATTGACAAAAGTGTTTTTATCATTTAAGATTTTAAACAACATTAAAAACAACTTAGAACAGAAGCAGTAATATTGATTGTAGTAATAGAGAGTTTCTGATGGTGGAAATGAAACATGCATCGATATGAATTCACATCTGTGAGTTGATTCTCTGAATTAAGTAGGAGAACCCGGGCTTAGCCCGTTATAGCTAAAGGTTGATTATTAACTTATTGAGGCAAGTTACGTGAGTAACTTGTAAACATGAGGTGGAACCGCGATTTCATTTGCCCTCGTAGTCGTTTGACTATGAGGGCTTTTTCTTTTAGATAATCAACCTAGTGAGGTGCTGTTGCGTGAGCAAGCACAAACACGAGGTGGAAACACGATCCGTTCGTCCTCTTAGACCTAGTCTAAGAGGGCTTTTTTATTAAGAAAATGTAGGTGGAAATATGTCTTTAACTTATATCAATGAAATTTTGCCGGCTTTATTTAGCGGCGCTGGTATGACTTTGAGTATTTTCTTTTTGACAATAATCTTAGCAACACCATTAGGAATATTGGTATCACTCGGAGAAATGAGCAAAATCAAGCCGCTTAAGTGGTTAGTTAATTTTTATGTTTGGATTATGAGAGGTACGCCATTACTTTTACAATTAATTTTTGTGTTTTATGGTTTGCCAATTATTCATATTGTTTTTCCTAGATATCAAGCAGCATTGTTTGCTTTTGTTTTGAATTATGCGGCATATTTCGCTGAAATTTTTCGTGGTGGTTTTCAATCAATTGATGAAGGACAATTTGAGGCAGCTAAAGTTTTGCGCTTAACTCGTTTCCAAACAATGACTAAGATTATTATTCCCCAGGTAATTAAGATTGTTTTGCCATCAATTGGTAACGAAGTAATTAACTTGATTAAGGATTCATCTTTAGTTTATGTGATCGGTTTAGGTGATCTTCTTAGAGCAGGTAATGTGGCTATGGCCAGAGATGTAACTCTAGTACCGCTTGTTTTAGTTGGGATAATTTATTTATTGCTAATCAGTATTTGTGCATTTGTAATGAAAAAACTTGAAAAGCACTTTTCTTATTACAAGTAGGATGGTGAATTGAATGTTAGAAGTAAAAAAATTATGTAAGGAATTTAATAATCGACCAATTTTAAGAGATATTTCGTTCACATTAAAAGATGGCGAAATTATGACTATTGTCGGTCCATCTGGTGCAGGTAAGACTACACTTTTGCGAATTATTGCTGGGCTTGAAACAAAGGATAGTGGTGAAATATTAATTGATGGCAAACCTTACGATTCAGGCAAAGTCGGTGTGGTTTTCCAGGATTATAATCTTTTTCCTAACTTAAATGTCTTACAAAATATTACTTTAGCCCCGACCATGGTATTAAAAGAATCAAAAGCAGAAGCTGAAAAAAATGCCCAAGAGTTGCTAGATAAGTTACAGATGACAGGTAGAGAAAAGCAATATCCATATGAACTATCCGGTGGACAAAAGCAGCGAGTAGCTATTGCACGTGCATTAGCTATGAAACCGCGAATTTTGTGTTATGATGAGCCCACTTCTGCGTTGGACCCTAATTTGCGTAAAGAAGTAGAAAAAATGATTTTGAATTTAAAAAAATCTGGGTTAACTCAACTAATCATCACTCACGATTTAACTTTTGCCAAAAATGTTGCAGATCAAATGCTTAAGGTACACCCATTAAGTGAGGCATAGCATATGAAGAAAAAATGGATTTTTGTTTTGTTAGCCACTTTAATGCTGGTTTTAACAGGATGTGAAAGTGTACAAAAAAGGGCGAATACGCAGAATACATGGAATAAAATTGCACAAAAAAAGCAAGTGGTAATTGGACTAGATGATAGTTTTGTTCCTATGGGCTTTGAAAAAAAGAATGGTCAACTTACCGGTTATGATGTAGATTTAGCTAAAGAAGTTTTTAAATTGTATGGGATCAATGTAAGTTTTCAAACAATCGATTGGTCAATGAACGTAACGGAACTTCGTAACGGTACAATTGATTTGCTTTGGAACGGTTATAGTATTACTAAGCAAAGAGAAAAGAAAGTGGCATTTAGTAGACCATATTTACGCAACCGCCAAGTTTTAGTTGTAAAAAAGAATAGCGGTATTTCTTCTTTTAGTCAGATGAAAAAATATGAGTTAGGGATGCAAACTGGTTCAACGGCTGAACAATGGTATGAAACTAAACAAAATATTTTGCATGCAAAAAAGACTGTGCTTTATGACACAATCCCAAATTCATTTTTAGATTTAAATGCAGGTAGAATTCAAGGGATTTTGCTTGATGAAGTCTATGCAAATTATTATATTGCTCATATGGCTAAGAGTAAGAATTATAAAGTAATTCAAAATGATGCGGTACCGATGGATTTATTTGCCGTGGGAATGCGTAAAGGCGATAAAACTTTGCGTAAAAAGGTAAACCAAGGTTTAGAAAAATTGCAGAAAAATGGTAAACTGAAGCAACTAAATGAAAAATGGTTTAATAAAAATAGTTCATATTTAGGAAAATAATTATGAAACAAATTAATGATTTTACTTTTAAAACAGTCGATGAAATGACCGGACGGGAATTTTTCTGCGTCGAAAGATTACGCAATGATATTTTCGTTGCAGAACAAAAGATTACATTGCCTGAACTTGATGATCAGGATTTAACTGCTATTCAAATTTATCGCTTAAATGCGGATAAAACGAATGCTTTATCTACTTGCCGGATCTTTGAAGAAGATGGTAAATGGATGCTAGGCCGAGTTGCGGTTTCAAAAGATGCAAGAGGAATGCATCTTGGTAGCAAAATGGTTGAAGCAGCACAAACGTATTTAAAAGAAATTACTGTTACTGCGTTATACTGTCACGCCCAAATGCGAGTTAAGCCGTTTTACGATAGATTAGGTTACCAAGCCATAGGTAAACCATTTGATGAAGGCGGAGTAGAACACGTAATGATGAAAAAGGATTTGAGCTAATCAAGTTCTTTTTTTAATGTGGGCACTATTTGATTAACTAAAAATTCATTGCCTTTATCGGTTAAGTGTTGACCATCTGGCTGGTAATATGTCGAAATGTGTTTTAATTTTCTCATTGCAGAAAGAATATCCACAAAGGCCGCATTATGCTTAATAGCCACTTTTTGAGCTACTTGATTATAAAGATCTAAGCGCTGGTCACCATAGAATTGATTAATTTCACGATTAGTTGGATCAGGATAGCATAAGCCAATAACTACGCTTTTACCTACTCTGTTGAGAATTTCATTTAAATTATTTTCATAGTTCTCAATACTGATACCCCAAGCTGTCGCTGCATCGTTATTGCCGTATTCTACGACTACTAAGTCATGATCATTAGGAATTTGAACTAGATAATCCAGTCCTTCAACGGTAGTTGCGCCGCTTTTAGAAATGTTTTCCACTTGTGCATAATCTTTTAGTTGCTTTTGAAACAAATTGCTAACTAAATTAGTATTATGACCGTTACGATAGGCATTGAAGATTGAGTCGCCAAATAAAATAATTTTTTTCATAAATTGTCACCTTTCAATTATAATAAATAAAGTGTATTTAGAAGGAATTATTGAATATGAAAAATTATACAAGTTTTGAAAGAAATGAATGGGCAAAACTTGCACCCAAAAACAAAGTTGATATTACTAAAGAAGAATTAGCTGATATTAAATCACTTGGTGATGTAGTAGATTTGACTGATGTTCATGAGATTTATACTAGTTTAATCAGCTACTTACACTTAGTTTACCAACAAAAAAGGGATGCACAAAAAGCTCAGATTGAATTTTTGCATAAAGCGTTTAAATCGGCACCATTTATTATTGGAATTTCCGGTTCAGTTGCCGTAGGAAAATCAACAACGGCTCGTCTTTTGCAACTAATGCTTAAAAGAACATATCCGAACTTAAAAGTACATTTGATGACTACTGATGGTTTTATTTATCCAAATGAAGAATTAAATCGTCGTAATCTGATGCCCCGTAAAGGATTTCCTGAAAGTTATAATATGGCTTTGCTCAGTGATTTTTTAAAGGATGTTCTAAGTGGGAAAGAGGATATCGTTTATCCACTGTATTCACAGGAATTGAGTGATATTGTACCAGGACAATATGGGCATGTGAAAAATCCGGATGTTTTAATAATTGAGGGGATAAATACCTTGCAGTTGCCTGAAAGTGGGCAAGTAGTAACTAGCGACTTTTTTGATTTCTCAATTTATATTGATGCTAAAGAAGAATTAATTGAAAAGTGGTATATGCAGCGCTTTAAGAAAGTACTGAAATTAAATAAAGATAAACCTGATAATTTCTATTATAAAATGGCTAATGGACCACTTGAAGATGCATTGCAGCTTGCTGAAGAGACTTGGCAAATGGTTAATCTAGTTAATTTGCGTGAATATATTGCGCCAACTAAAGAAAGAGCAAGTCTAATTTTGCATAAAACAGATGGACATTTAATCGATCGTATTTACCTAAGACATATTTAATTTGGTATACTAGAACTTATGAATATGATTTATTTGTTATTAATTAAAAAATTTGCATTGCCCCCAGCGTGTTAATAAAGAAAACAAGCAATAAATAAAAAAATAATCATGGGGGAATTAAATAATGGTACAAGCAATTAACTTAAAAAAAGGTATGATTTTTAGTCAAGACGGTAAACTTATCAAGGTTTTAAAGGCTAACCACCACAAGCCTGGTAAAGGTAACACTGTTATGCAAATGGATTTGCGTGACGTTAAGAGTGGTGCCGTTGTTCACAAGACTATGCGCCCAACCGAAAAAGTTGACTTGGTTGAAGTAACTAAGAAGAGTGCACAATATTTATACAATGAAGGCGATAACTACACATTTATGGACACTGATACTTATGACCAATATGAAGTATCAGCTGATCAATTAGGTGATGATATTAAATTCTTAATGCCTAACATTGTAGTTGATATGGACTTTACTGATGATAATAAGATTATCGGTATTGAATTACCATCAACTGTTGAAATGACTGTTAAGGAAACTCAACCTGGTATTAAGGGTGCAACTGTTGCTGGTGGTGGTAAGCCTGCAACTATGGAAACTGGCTTAGTTGTACAAGTTCCTGATTTCATTAATGAAGGCGAAAAGCTCGTTATCGGTACTGAAAATGGTGATTACAAGTCACGTGCAAATAGCCAACCAAGATAATTAAATAGTACAAAGAAAATGCGCTACTCATCTAAGTGGTGCATTTTTGTATAGATTTATTATAATAATTCTTTTCCCGGATTTAAAATTGAAGTGCAACACTAAGTGTTAAACAAAAAGGCCATGAAGACCTAAACTTGAAGTGACGAAAAATCAAGAAAGGAAGATCTTCATGACCAATTCAAATTCTAGCATTTCTAAGCACTATCATCAATTAACCAGCGTACAACGTGGACAAATTCAAGCAATGCTGGATTCCGGCATAACTTCCCGTACTGTTATCGCTCAAGAAGTTGGCTGCCATAAGTCGACAATCAGTCGCGAAATCAAACGCGGAAGCGTCGCAAAAACTGCTATCAGCACAATCCATTGAAGCATTATGCTGTCTTTTTGAGAATGCTCTCTAGACGCTTTAAAGCTAAATTTGATGCCACCAGCATCGATGAGTTCGTTGGTGAATTCAAAAGGACCATGCCAGGCTACCCTTGTCCCAGCACACCAACCGTCTATCGCTATATTGATCAGGGCTTGCTGGACATAAGCAATATTGATCTGCCTATGAAGCTCAAAAGACGCAGGAACAAGCGTCATCACGGCCATGGCGGTCATGCTTTGCACAAGAAGAATCTTGGCAATTCCATTGAACAGCGTCCTAAAGAGATTGAAGACAGAAAAACGCCGCTGCACTGGGAAGGAGATCTGGTTAAAGGCGTCAGACGCAAGAATCAGCCTGCTTTAATGACTTTGACAGAAAGAACCACACGCTTTGAAGTAGTTATCAAGATTCCTGACTATCGGGCAAGCACATGCCAAAGGCTGCTTCAAAATGAGATTGACAGACATCCTGTCTGGTTTAAATCGATCACGTTTGACAATGGCTCTGAGTCTGCGGATATGACCAAGATCAAAGGCTGCCAGATCTACTTCGCCCACCCATATTCTCCATGGGAAAAGGGCACCAATGAGAACTACAATGGTCTTTTGCGTCAATTCTTCCCTAAGGGCAAGAGTATGAAAGACAAAACAAAGGCTTATGTTGAACAGGCAACCAATGCCATTAACCACAAACATCGCCGAATCTTCCAATATCAGACCGCAGAAGAACTCTTCAAGCAATACATTTCTTCATAGCCTAACTGTTGCACTTAATTGACAATTCAGGATATATCTTGATTTCTTCTATTCCTTACGTTTTCTGTAAACTAACCCAACTAGTGAACCAACTAAAGCAAGACCTAAACCAATAATACCTAATTCTGATTTACTTTCACCAGTTTGCGGTAAAATATTTTGTTTTTTCGTTGATTTTACGATTTGATTCGTAGAATAAACTAATGCATAACTATTTGAACTAATCTTCTCTGCTCTAGAAAGGTTATTACTGCTAGTACTAATAACCCCTTTAGGCTCTTTTGAATTAGCATGATTATCCGAAATAGAATTAGTTTTTACAACTTTCAACTTAGGATCAGTTGTCTTATTATTTGTTTTCTTAGAATTAGAAACAGATGGAATATTAGGAGTTGATGGAGTTGTTGGATTATCAGAAGGAGTTGACGTTGAAGGAATTACTGGATTACTTGATGCTGGTGGAGTATCAGGTACATTCGTAGGAGTTGATGGTGTATCTCCTGGATTTTTTGGAAATTCAGGTTTTTGAGCATTATGCTTATATGGAATTACTATTTCAATAAGTGACTTACCTTTAGGCAAAGCATCAATTTCTTTTTGGGCATCTTTATTTGCAAATACATTTATTGAACTAACTTGATCTGAAGTAATGTCAGCCAAATGTGCAGCTTTACCATTTAGTTTTTGACTAAAAATCTTTGACCCAAGGTCAATTGTATAATTGAAAGCACTTGCATTCTTATGCGAATCAAAAGTTCCAATTGACCAATTATTCCAACTTACTGTTTTACCAGTCACTTGATCTACATTTGCATCCCTACTAAATGTTAAAGTATCAGAAATATACGGCGTAGCCAAATCTTTTAAATTCCTTTGTTTATCATAAGCATTATCTTCATCAACATAATGAATCACTTCTTCAATTTGTTTCTGTTGAACACGTAACTTATCTTCCTTTATCTTGTGATACAAGTAAACATAATAAACTTGATCATTAGGATCTTCGTCATCATCAAATGTCAACTTATCACTGGTATACTTGTTAACTTGATCATTAAAGTTCAACTTACTTGAATCATAATTAGGTATAGATGTATGAGCTTTTCCATCATTTGTAGCATCAATATCTAAAATATAATTTAGCGCTTCAAGATAGTTAATAGTATCATGAGTCAAATTGGCAGTTGTAGTTTCAGGATCACCACTATAAAAAGTATGCAATTTAGAATCGTCTACTTTAATATTTAAAGCATGGTTAATTTCACTACCACCTTTTATATCTTCATCAATATAATGAACACGAATATTTTCAATTAATTTATATGGAACAACTAAATCAAAACGTATTTTATCTGGAATTGTGTCTTTATCAATTGTAATAGTGATTATATTTTTCTTTCGGTCAACACTTACACTTTTGTCTAATGCCGACAACTTTTCATTATTCAAAGTGATATTATCATAATCAATACTATACTTCGTATTACCATTAACATCAGTTGGAATATTGATTACATCAAATTTACCATTATTATTTTCAGCAAGCCATGTTGAAGGATATACGACATTGCCGTTATCGTCGACTATCTGAGTTTGATTAAACGTCAAAGACTGAGAACTAGGTTTAGCATATTTAGATTCAACTTCTTGTCCCTTCTTAGGTCCATTTTCATAAATATATTTAACTGAATCACTAACATTCTTTTTTTGAGAATCTAATTTTACAAAATTTAACGTAAAATCTTTACCTTCCCAATCATAATTACCATATTTATCATCTTCATAATTTTTAGAAGAATATAAAATTGAATTAGTATACTTACCAGAAACGTGCTTTCCAGTATATGCACCAATGAAAGCGTATCCACTCTTATTTAAATTCTCAATAATACTCTCAATATTATTAAATCTTATTGGTGTGCTTAGCGTTGCATTCTCTTCATTTGCACCCTTAACTGTTAAAGGAGTAATATTTCGTCTACCTAGATCTTTTATATCTTTATGGGTAGTGACATCAGCAAAATACAAATTAGCAGTAAATTTTATATTGTTTATAAAGCCGCTACCACCATTATTGAAGCCAATATAAGTTGATGTATTACCAGTTGTGGAATCAGAAGTAACTACTGCATGAGGATTATTTGGGATAGTAATAGTAGAAGATGGATCGTCGCCTGGTTTAGTCCAACTTGCAGGAATATTGGTTGAAAGAAGTGTATCCATTTGAATCAAAAATGTACTATGTGGATTATGTATAACAGTATTATTGTTGTTTTCTCCGTTAGTCCCGCCATTTTTACTCCAGTCATTTGAGCCATCGCCAAATTTACCATCTTCATTGAATTTAATTGTATTTACTACAGGAATTGGCTGATTTTGTTTGCTGGCATTTACAAAATCATTATAGGAAACTTGTTGATTAACAGCATTATACATATGATCCTTTAAATAATTCTCAAATGCTGTATCTTCATTAGCGTAAAGTCCAGTTGTACTATCATACTTTCCATAAATACCATTTTCACTTAAATCAAGTTTTCTATTACCGTCTTTATCCGTTAATTGATCTTTATAAACTCTAAATACTTTAATGGTATCTGGAAGAAATATTTGTCCATTACTAAAGACTTGTTGGTAACTCACATTTTCAAGTGGATTTATTTCTCCCCAATTCCACTCAACAATATATTGTAATTTTTTACTATTTTTATTGTTATATTCAAAGCCATCACTATCAGTTTGATTTTGAGGGACAAAATTAGATGAATCATCAGTTATCCCATGATTAAAAATATGAGCTATTTCATTATGCTTTACTGTTTTATCAACTGGTACAATATCAGCAGTAAAATTACCTTCTGATAAAACTTTGCCATTGTACTTAACAGTTATCGGTCTCCATCATTTTTATCATCCGTGTTATTTTTAACACAGCATTAGAAGCAACATCACTTTGTCCTTGAATTTGCCCAGATGGCGCTGATTGTTCACTTATAGACTTCTCCGTATTTACTTGTGTATCACCAGTAACGCTTACATCAGCATGAACAGCTTGCCCACCCGCTAGAAGGAAAATTGGTCCTAAAAAACTGTTGTCAAACCCACAGATAATTTTCTAAAACCAAATCTATTTTTCTCATGTATTTGACCGTTTATCCCATTCTTCAACTTTTCCATATCAATCCCTCTTTTTATCATTATGTTATTTTATTCGTGAATAGTATACCACTATAATTAGGCAAAAATAATGACAATTTAATTTTTTAGATTAAAATAGATATTGATAACACGTTAATTACTTTTTGTAAGAGGATGACAAAATGGATACAAAAGAAATAAAAAATATCATTATTGGCTTTGGCAAGGGTGGTAAAACTTTAGCTAAATTTTTAGCCAGTAAAAATGAAGAAGTATTGGTAATCGAAAAATCTAATCAAATGTATGGTGGTACTTGTATTAACATTGCGTGCTTACCATCAAAACGTTTAATCATTGAAGCTGCTAATGGTGTGGAATTTACGGACGCAATTAACAGTAAAAATGAAATGACCTCTTTTTTACGTAATGCTAATTATCATATGCTTGCTGATGAAAAGACTGTTACTGTTTTAGATGGTACGGCTAAGTTTTTAAGTGATCATGAAATCGAAGTTACTAAAAATGATGGTACAAAAGAGAAATACAGTGGTAAACGCATTTTTATCAATACTGGAGCTATTCCAAATTACGTATCAATTCCTGGTTTAGCAGAAAGTGATAAAGTTATTAATTCTACTGAAGCAATGGATCAAATTCAAACGCCTAAAAAATTGACTATCATCGGTAGCGGTTATATTGGATTAGAATTTGCCAGCATGTTTGCAAATTATGGCACTCAAGTTACTGTGTTAGACGTTCACAACGATTTTTTGCCACGTGAAGATAACGACGTTAGTCAAATGATCAAACAAGACCTTGAAAATACTGGAATTATATTCGAACTTGGCGTGAAAATTATCAGAATCGAAGATGACACTGTTTTTTACGAAAAAGATGGTCAAAACTTATCAATTAAATCTGATCGAATTTTAGCTGCTACTGGTAGAAAACCAAATACCCAAAATCTTGGTTTAGAAAATACTAATATTGAGCTTACTGATAATGGTGCAATTAAAGTAAATGATCACTTAATGACTACTGCACAAAATGTATGGGCTATCGGTGATGTAAAAGGTGGTCCTCAATTCACCTATATTTCTCTTGATGACTACCGCATTATTAAAGACCAACTATTTGGTGATGGAAAACGTGTAATCAGTGACCGGATCAATATTCCTTATAGTGTCTTCATTACTCCTGCACTTTCTCAAGTTGGCCTAAACGAAAAACAGGCTAAAAAACAAGAAATAAATTATGAACTTAAGAAACTTCCTGTAGCTGCTATTCCCAAAGCGCGCGTAGCTAAAGATACTCGTGGTCTATTTAAGGCACTAGTTGATCCAACCACTAATCAAATTTTGGGTGCCACATTATATGGAATTGAATCTTATGAGTTAATTAATCAAATTTCTATGGCAATGAAAGCTAAAATTCCCGCTAATATACTGCGCGATCAAATTTATACTCACCCAACTATGAGTGAAGCATTTAACGATTTATTCAAATAAATTATTTATTATTGACGAATGTCAAACATTCATGTATATTACTAAACAACAAGATTTTTACACACTATGAATAGAAGAGTAGATTGTCTTCGATTTCTTCAGCGAGCCTGAGATAGTGAAAGCAGGTATAAATTAAGACAATTGAAAGTAATCTATGAGTGACTAAGGCGACCACAAGAAGTTTTAGTCGGGAGTGCCCGTTACTGCACCAACGTATCTGATTTTTTCATGTACGCGTAAGGCATTATTAGCAATAATAATGTAAAAAAAGGTGGTAACACGCAAAAAAGGCGTCCTTTAAGCAATATGCTTATGGGACGTCTTTTTTCATGGTGACAAATATAGAAAGGGTAAGAAAAATGAATAAATCTAATTCTTTTCGCAAAACTATAATTATTGCATCTTTAATATTCGGTATGCTTTTTGGAGCCGGTAACTTAATTTTCCCTGTTCACTTAGGGCAATTAGCTGGTAAAAATTGGCTTTCAGCGAGTAGTGGCTTCTTAATTTCTAGTAGTTTATTACCATTGATGGCACTTATTGCTATTAGTATCACCCATTCTCACGGAATTTTTGAATTGGCTAAACCTATTAGTAAGAAATACGCCTTAGTTTTCCTAATCCTGATTCATGCTACTCTAGGACCATTATTTGCAACGCCAAGAACAGCAACAGTTCCTTATACTATTGGTATAGCACCACTTTTACCAAATACTATGGATAAAATTGGTTTACTCATTTTTTCTGTCATTTTCTTTGGAATCGTATTTTTCCTTTCAGCAACCGAAGCAAAAGTAACTGATTTAATTGGAAAAATACTGAATCCCATATTCTTACTTTTATTGTTCTTAATTTTCTTTTTAGCATTTTTAAACCCTATGGGTGCTGCAAAAGATGCTCCACTTACAGCAGCTTATACCAACAATGCCTTCACAAATGGCTTTTTAGAAGGTTATAACACAATGGATTGTTTAGCAGCACTTGCATTTGGTATTACAGTTATTACCGCTATTCGTAATCTCGATTTTAAAAACGAAACAGAAGTAGCAATCACTGCTATTAAAAGTGGCCTGTTTGGTATCTTAGGTATTGCTATTATTTATATTGGCTTAATCTGGCTTGGTGCTACAAGTTTACATGATTTCAAATTAAGTTCAAACGGTGGTACTGCTTTAGCACAAATTTCTCATTATTATTTAGGTACTGTTGGGGATGCACTAATTGCTGCTTTAACTACAATTACTTGTATTACCACAGCAATGGGATTAGTTGTCGCATTTGCACAAGACTTTCATAAGCATTTTCCTAAGATCTCTTACAAAACTTTCTTAGCAATCAACTGTCTTCTTTCATTTATTATTGCTAATATGGGCTTGGATATGATCATCAGTTGGTCTACTCCTGTTTTAATGCTCCTTTATCCTTTAGCGATTTCATTAGTTATTTTAGGTATTCTTTCACCAATATTTAAAAATGATCCAGTTGTTTACAAAATAACGACTGCTTTAACTTTGATTCCCGCTTTATTCGATATGATTAATGCATTGCCAGATGTATTACATTCTACTTCTATAATTCAAAATATTCTTTCATACGCTCAACGTTATTTACCTATGTTTGATCTTGGCTTTAGTTGGGTAACATTCAGCTTAGGCGGATTATTTATTGGAATAATTATTCACTTTGCTAAAAGAGCAAGTTTCACTGCAGTTGAAGACTAAAAAGAGTCACTTTGTAGTGACTCTTTTTTGGTATGCATTAGACTTGACTCTAACTATATTTTACTGAATATAGACAGTTATGTCAGTATTATTTCAATTTCTGTTTTAATAATTCAGGTCGCTGAGCCAATTCAGCATAGAAGGTCTTATTATCTACACATATGCCTTCAAATTCACGGCCAGTATTAAAATGACAATTTTCTATTACGTTACCTTTTCGATTCAACTTAAATAAATAATCATTAAATGCTAAATAAATTTGTTTTTTATGTTTATCATAAGCTATTCCTTGAACTGGAGAATTGTTGCGCATAAACTCACCTTTAGTAGCACCTATTTCTTTAGGATACCAACTATTACCATGACGGGTTACTTCCCAGTACTCAAAACGATTCATTGTTGCACTATGATAAACAGCAATAAATTTATGATCATTTAAGAAAACTGCATTATGTACATAACGACCATACTCCGATTTTTGATCCCATATTTTAAAAGTCCAGATTTTTTTAATTTGTAAGTCATTCTTGCTAATCTGCATAATTTCTTCAGATTCCGGAATATTTCTTACTTGTACTTATTGCTTGACCATGCCCTAATTTTATTAGTGGACTAACTTTAATTGTAGCTGAAAGTCGAGCAAATTCTGACCAAGGAAGCCACGGCAATTTTTGCATCACATAACGATTAGGAATTTGATTTAATTGATAACTAACAATGTGCGCATGTGTGCGAGTCGGTCGATCATACATTGTTGCATACATTCGTCCATCAGAAACAGCTAGCCCTTCCGGTAATGGTCCTACTACACCTAATTTGGAATCACCTTGACTTAACGTAGCAGGCTGATAGAATACCGTTTGCCCATTTGTGGTTTCTTATTAGCATTAGCAATTCCTTCATATTGATCATTTCTAATTCTAATTAAACTATAAACTTTTCCTTTACCATAAGTATAAGTTATATTATGTATCCCAGCTTTAGCAGATGAAACTGTATTTTGCGATAAATGAACTTTATCTAGATCTACCACACTACCAGAAGAATCGGTTACGTAATTAATCGCATCTTTCACATTAAAATCGGAATACGGATTTTTAACTAAACTTACTCTTTTAGCAACTGATATTTTATTTCGAGCAAAAGCTGATTGATTAACCCACCCTGCTTTATGACCATTAATTAAAACATACCAGTACGTATTATGCTTAATTTTTTTAACTGAGCTAGCTTGAAAATGACTATATTTAAAGGTACCTGTTACTCCCATTTGTCTAACAGGTCCTTTCCTAGTTAATGATTGATATATCCCGTAATTATTATTTGCAACAATCTTAGTTTGACATTGTTGTAAACTGCGCGCTAAAACAGGATGCTGATTCACAAAAAAGACTGATGACAGACTTAAGGAAATTAACGATACCGTTAACTTTTTTAACACTTTTACATTCCCCTCCAATGACAAACACGACTATTGTAACACATCATTGAAGAAGTATCCGTATAACATTATAGCTTATACGACATTTTTCCTTGGCTAACAAGTATATCTGGTTTAATTTTATGTAAGCCTTTACTTTCAACACAGTATTTTGTAGCTTTAAGATACTTCTTGAAATAGCTAGTTTCCACGTGCTTTTGATAAGCTTCTTCGCTACGATATACCTCTAAAGAAAGCCACTCATTAGGCTGATCCTCAACTGTTCCAGCGATCATTGCTAAAATGTCCTCTTCTTGTGCAACAGCTGTTTTCATTTCTTTTAACACGCCATTAGCAAATTCATCACCTTTTCCAAGACCAACGCCAATTTCTGTTAAATATGCTACATAAGCAGCTGGTTCAGTTACCGTCATTTTTTCTTTATTAGTAAAAATAAATTCAGGTTGTAACTCAACCATGACTCGATTAGTCAATATATTAGCAGCAGTCTTTGCAAATGCTTTATATTGAGGTGAATTAGCATGAATATTATATTTCGCCATATCTTGATAACACTCAAAAACGTAATTTATACTTCCGGCTTCATCTTCATGACCAATTTCCATAAATACAGTTCCAGGCTCATTTTCAATAGAAGTAAGCATATTATCTTTGCCTACTTGAAGATATTTCTCTCGATTTTTAGAATCAATTTCTAATTTGTATAAACGTAAAATAGGTGCAGTTTCTAAATTCATTTTATTTCCTCACTATTCTTTTTACTAAACATAATGAACCACCAGCAAAATAAAGTACAGAAAAATTTGAATTAAAAATAAGCATCCCCACTAGGG
>SKEB01000535.1_pt1 | contig 30243 bp, 27 predicted proteins | sample 4826561 | NCBI WGS metagenome assembly SKEB01 (sample SAMN11008820, study PRJNA524170) | human gut metagenome | biome: Human fecal sample; material: Feces; isolation source: fecal sample from pouch patient p17 | host: Homo sapiens | place: Israel: Tel-Aviv | collected 2016-03-29
GGATTAATTAGTAAGTACCTTGTGTGCTCCTAAGTTATCTTTTTTACGGCTTATAATTTTGGATATTGTTCGGGGATGGTCTTTTTATATTAGATTAGATACGGTAGATGATTTTTGAATTCTAAGCTTTATACAAAGAATGCCTAGTTGACATTTAGAACATAAAATAAAAACAATACCCTCTATTGAATAAAGCGCTTTCAAGAGATACACTTAGGATATAAATAAAAAGGAAGGCGACATTTTATGAAAACTATCATTTACGTACATCCCTGGGAAGGCAGTTTTAATCACGCAATTCTTGAAAGTGTAAAAAAGAAATTTGGCCAAAAGCATGAGGATTACCAAGTAATCGATTTGTATAAGGATCAATTTAACCCTACTTTTTCCGCTGAAGAACTGAGCATGTTCAATGCCGGAGATACTCCTTATCTAAAGGTTAAAGAGTATCAAAAAATGATCAAAGATTCTTCAGAATTGGTTTTCATCTTTCCAATTTGGTGGTTCTACTTGCCAGGAATCTTAAAGGGCTTCTTTGACAAAGTGATGTTGAAAAAATTTGCTTACCAAGTCGACGAACAAGGCACTTGGACAGGGCTCTTAACCAATATTAAGAAAGTAACCGTCATTACTACGGCTTCCATGACTAAGGAAATTTTAAAAGCTAGCGGTGATCCGATTCAAGGATTGTTTATTAACGGCACCTTAGGATCCGTGGGGATTACGCCTGATAAAGTTAACTGGCTGCATTTCGGAAGCGTGGAAACTGCATCTCCAGACGAACACACTGCGTTTTTAGAAAAAATACTTGATTAGATATAAAAACAGCCCTGGCCATTAGAATTAATGACTAGGGTTGTTTTTTACTATTTATAACGATGCTTACCTATTCCAGTGACCAGTTTTAACTTTAAAATACACCTGAGCGCCAAAAAATACTAAATAAGATAGCCCTAAAAATATTAAAGCTCCGGTAATGATACCTGGCATTTAACTCACGCTCCCTTTGCTTGATTTTATTTTGATTGATGATATCATAATAGAAAAGGCAAGGGGTGCCTCCCTTGCCACGCCGATGGGTTTTAATGTGCGAGCTAATTACTTAATGTGATTAGCTTTTTTTATTATCTCGTAAGCTTTAGCCAGAAGCAAAATGCCCCGGCATACCACGTAGAAAGCAAGCGCCCACGCCATTAACAATCCCTTTCAAGTTATTCATATCTGACACCTCCACGCCTCTGGATTTTTTTGAAGGGTGCCATATAAAAACTCAAACGGCGGCAATTTTTCGGGGGTTGCAGATCCCCTACTTAATTACGTATCCGATTATATCATTTTGTCTCGGCTGATCACATTTCCTTCTACTTTTTAATGGGTGTATGCCAGTAGTTCCCAGTTTTATTAAATAAAAAAGAGCGCGAAACAAACTAACTTTTGTCTCACCCTCACCGACATAGCTTTTTAAGATTTTTATCCAATTACTCATCATTTAGTGTGGTTAAAGCTAACTACCAAACCAATACCCATTTTGGATGACGTCCAACATTTTAGCTAGTTGAACCGTTTCGGCAATGTCGTGGACTCGTAAAATCCGGCCACCATGCAGATACATATATGCCTCAGCCACCAGCGTTACCGGGAGCCGGTCTTCTTTTGGTAACCCGAATAATTTAGCCCCAAACCCTTTTCTCGAAATGGCAATCATCATGGGCCGGTTTAGGTAATTAAACTGGTCGATATTTTTCATCATCGCGTAGTCTTGATAGCCATCCGCTTTTTTCGCGTAACCAATCCCCTGATCTAACGCAATTCGATTAATATTAATTCCGTTTTGAACTAGCGTGGCAATATTTTCTTCAAAGAATGTCTTCATTTCTGCCGTAAGGTTATCGTAATCTTTATTACGCGCACTGTGCATCGTTAGCAGTCCAACATTAGAATTACGCATCAGTGCCAGCTTTCGTTGGTCATCGGTAAAGGCGTTGACGTCATTAATGATATCGACATAATCGATCACCCGTTCCATTACCGCGTATTTATAAGTATCAATCGCTACCGCCACTTGACTAAAGTTCTTTTGAATTAGGTCGAGTACTTGGGTAACTCGTTTGAGCTCTTCCTCCGGGGGAATTTCTACAAAGCCTGGCCGAGTAGTTTGGCCACCAACTTCGATAACGTCTACTCCGGCGCCAACCATTTCAGAGACCCGTTTTAAGATTGCGGTTTCACTTTGATACCAGCCGCCATCGTAAAAAGAATCGGGAGTAACATTTAAAATCCCATAGATTACAGGACGTTCAGTAAGGTTAAATTCAAAGTGACCAGCTTGCCACAGCACCCGGTACTTTTGATTTAGATTGTTCATTTGTTGGTCTAAACTCGGATCATTAAAAATTTCTGTCAATTTTTCCTTAAAAAGGGCTAAGTTAACCTGTGGTAAAAGTAAGTCTACTTTTAGCCCCTCCACTGTATGAATTAAATCCATCTGGTCTAATAGTTTGGCTAACAACCTTAACTTCGCAGCGTCATCAGCAATTACCTTTAACGCTAAGTAACGCTGCCGGTTAAGCAGGTCATCCCATATTTTATTTTCCAATTGACTGCTAAATTGTAAATGCTGTTCGAAGATTTCCATAACTGATTCCTTTTATATAAAGTAGCTGTCCAACAAATTTTGAACCGCCTTTGTCCGATGCAATAGCGGTATTTTTTCGTCGTTAGGCAGTTCCGCTAGCGTAGCATTTTTTCCCGGGACTTCCAATATTAAATCAAAACTTTTCCCATTGTTTCCGCGGGGCTCGGCACTAATTTGCCCAACAAATTTACCGGTTGCTTTAAGGACGTGAGGTTGATTTACCGCCACCAAAGTAGACTGCATGGTTACTTCCCTACTTTGATTGGCAACCATCTTTAAAATTTCTTGGTTCAACACCGAATCCGTAGTTTGGTCCATGTGTAAATCTCGCGAAGTAGTGATTCCTAAACTTTGAGGGCATGCTTTTAACATCATCCCAGTATCGTCAGCCACGATCCACTTTCCCGGAAGTTTTTGAGCAATCCAGTTGGCCTTGGTAAGCGCATTTTCGGAATAACTTGTGGTACCTTCCTTAGGAAAATCAACTCGCCCTAGCAAAGACTGGTACGAAATTGCCTGCTGCCCAAACCATTCAAAAATCTGAATCAGTTCCCTAGTTTTATTTCTATTATTGGAAGCAATTATAAAGTTAGTTGGCATTGGAAACATTCGGTACCTCCAGCTCCTTGATCAAATAAAATGAACCGGTAACTACAATGGTCGTATCTGCATCAGCTAATGTTAAAGCCTGTTGCAAAGCGGTATATAGGTCACGATAACTACCCACGACTTTATTGCCTAACACGGTCTGAATCGTTGTCGGACGTAGTGCTCGGGATGGATTGTCTGGTTGAACCGCAAAAATCCGATCGGCCGCTTTAGCATACAAGTGCAACATTCCTGAATAATCTTTGTCTTTTAAGAACCCTAAAATAAAAAATAATTTGTGATTGGCGTTCAAATTGGACAATCCCTTAATCAGGGCTTGAGTACCGTCCACGTTATGAGCCCCGTCTAAAATAACCAACGGATCCCGTTGCAAAACTTGAAATCTACCCGGGATTTGAATGTGCTGCATCATTTCTATTAGTGGTTGCCAATCATTAATCACTTGCTGATTAAACAGCCATTCGTAAACTGTTACCACGGTCGTTAAATTATCAATTTGGTAATCGCCCAGCAATTTAAACGGCGTCGCTGCAATGTTAGTGGTCTTGGCATGCAGACTAACTTTGAACCCAGTTATCGAGCGCTTAATCACTTGGATTGTTCCCGGAACTGCTTGAATTACCGAAGTGGCCCGTTTTTGAACCGCCTTTTTTTCAAGGATTGTCCGCACCTGCTGCGTTTGTTTGGGGGCGATAAAGACGGTTGCATCTTTTTTGATAATTCCCGCCTTATTTTGCGCAATTTGTTCTAAGGTATCACCTAAAATTTGTACGTGGTCGTAATCAATGTGGGTGAAAACGACCGCTGCGGGATGTTCAATAATGCTGGTTGCGTCATTTTCGCCACCGAGTCCTGCTTCGATAATTGCCCACTCTACGCCATTTTCAGCAAAATATTCCAACATAATCAACGTAAACCATTCAAAGATTGAAATACTTGCCGTTGTGATAGTTTGGGGAAGTTTTTGTGCGATTTTTTCGTATAAAGCCACAAAGGCTTCTTTTTCAATCATCGAGCCGTTAATTTGAATTTGTTCGCGCTGGTCAATCATTGCCGGGCTGGAAAAATGGCCCGCCCGGTAGCCCGCGTTTTCGAGACTTTTTGCAAGCATAGCGCCTGTAGAACCTTTCCCGTTGGTCCCCGCTAAGTGGATGATTCGATAATTTAAATCAGGATGTCCTAAGGCTGCGAGGACTGTTTTTAGTAATGGAATGCGATCTTGGTGACTAACCAGCATGTTATGATTTAATTTTCGAATTAATTCTTCGTAAGCTGTTTTAGGCATTTTGTTGTCCGACCTGCTGGAAAAAGTTAGCCCTTAAAGCTTGATCCGTTTTAAAAACCCCGGTCATTTTTGAAGTATAGGTAAATAAGTTCGATTGATTAATACCACGCATTTCCATACATAAATGCCGTGCTGACACGGTAACTGCGACCCCTTGAGGATTTAAGATGTTAGCTAATTCGGTGCTGATTTGGGTAGTTACTTTTTCTTGCATTCCGGGCCGTTTAACAACAAAGTCAACCAACCGGGGGATTTTGCTAATCCCAATGACTTTGCCATCCTTAGGGACATAAGCGACGTTGACGTTACCAAAAAATGGTAATAGATGGTGCTCACATACCGAATAAAACGGAATCTTTTGAACTAAAACCATTTCAGGCTCTTCGTCTACGTGAAAGATCTTATAATCGGTAAAATCGGTCGCCTGGTGGTTTAGTCCCGCAAAAATTTCTGCGTAAGCTTTCGCCACTCTTTTAGGCGTTCCCACCAAACCTTCTCGTTGGGGGTCTTCCCCAATTCCTTCTAATAAATCACTGACTGCTTTTTCAATTTTGGGTAGGTTCAATGTTTTCACTTCCTGAATCATATATTCTGACCATATTTTTGTCCGAAGTTGCATCAAGTAAAGCTTGGATTGCTTGATGAAGTTTAGGATCGTCCTGACTGACTTCCAACATCGGAATTAAAACAAAACGCCGATTTGGAATCTCCGGATGGGGAAGCGTTAATTCCGGAGAAGACACATGGTCGTTATTAAAAAATAAGATGTCTAAATCAATCGTCCTCGGACCCCAGTGGATGATTCGTTTACGTTTTAAAGCTTTCTCAATCGCGTGCAAATCATCTAATAGCTCATAAGCACTCTTCGAAGTCTTAACTTGAATCGCCATATTAAGAAAATCATCTTGTTTGACGCCACCCACCGGTTCAGTTTCATAAATATGGGAAAGTCGGCTAACTTGAGCCACCTGATTTAACTTCTCAATTGCTAATTCTAAATTCTTTTTACGATCCCCTATATTACTGCCAATGCTTAAATAAGCCGTATTAACCATTCTGTTGACCACTCACTTCTATTTCTACGTTATCAAAATGTCCGTTAATCGGGACGCTGTATTTTCTAATTTTCAACTGCACGGCTTGAAGACTTGGATACTCACGTAAAATCAATTCTAATAGGTGATTAGCAACGCTTTCGATCAAGTCATAGTTATGAGTTAAAACAAATTCTTCGACCGTTTTATAAACGGCCGAATAACTAACCGTTTCGGTTAAATCGTCATGTTTAACTCGTTCTTCAATTGGATAAGTTAGCTCGGCATCAATTTCGATTTTTTGCCCTAGCTTCTTTTCTTCCGGTAAAACACCGTTGTAAGTATAAAACTGCATGTTGTTAATTCTAATCTTTCCCAACGAAACTCACATCCAATCCTCGTTAATAGTTATAATAATACCATTAAAAATATTCCCTAAAAACTATGCTGCATCAGTAAAAAATATGTTAAACAATGGAAGCTTTGGTAACGGCCCGTTGATAGGTTAATTTAAAAATTGAATTAATGCTAAACGCGAGGTCTCTTTTATGATTAAGTCGTAAAATCCTTTTTGGGAGCCACAAAATATGTCAACTCGGAGAATTAAAGGGGAGTTTAATCGTTTGAATTAAAAAAATTATCCCCAAAATTAGATTTTAGTTCATAAAAGATTAAAATTTAATTACATACATTCTATTGACTTTTTTTTCTGCTACAATTATACTCATATTTAATTTATTTTTATTCATAAAAGGAAAAGTTAGGAGAAGATATTCAATATGGGTGAACAAAAGAAAAAACTATCGCTCGGCGCTTTAGTTTTGATGATATTTACCACCATCTTTGGTTTTGGTAATACCCCTACTGCTTTCCAGCAAATGGGTTACGGAGCAATTTTTTGGTACATTTTAGGTGCAATTTTATTCTTTATTCCCGCTGGCTTAATGTTTGCAGAATACGGGGCAACCTTTAAGGAAGCTAAGGGGGGCCTTTACTCCTGGTTGGAACAATCCATCGGTGAAAAGTGGGCCTTCATCGCCACATTTATGTGGTTGGCTTCATGGATCATTTGGATGGTAATGATCGCACAAAAGATTTGGATTACCTTGGCAACCATCATTTCTGGGCACGATACTACTGGTAGCTGGTCACTATTTGGAATGAATTCAACCATGACGATTGGATTACTCGCCATTCTATGGGTAGTATTTGTAACTTGGGCCGCTTCTCGAGGAATTAATACTTTGGCAAAGGTTTCCTCATTAGGTGGTTTAGCCGTAATGGCAATGAACGTAATCTTACTATTAGCTAGTGTGTTCATTTTAATCGCTAACCACGGTCACTTGGCTCAACCAATCAATCATTTAAGTGATTTTGCAACTTCGCCAAGTGCCCAATTCCAAAACCCCATCGCGATGATTTCCTTCGTAATTTACGCGATCTTCGCTTACGGTGGTTTGGAATCCATGGGGGGAATCACTGATAGTTTAGATAAGCCTGAAAAGACCTTCCCTAAAGGGGTTATGATCGGTGGAATCGTAATCGCGGTAGGTTACTCATTTGCGATCTTCCTCTGGGGAGTTTCAGCAAACTGGCACACCGTAATTTTGGAACAAAAAGCTAACTTAGGTAATATCACGTACGTAATGATGCAGAACTTAGGATTAGAGTTGGGTAAAGCAATGGGCTTGAGTAGTTCAGCTGCAGTTGCGTTAGGAACGGCCTTCTCAAGATTCTCTGGTTTAGGAATGCTGTTAGCTTACGTTGGTTCCTTCTTCGTTTTAAGTTACTCACCATTAAAATCATTCATCTTAGGTTCACCTAAAGAATTGTGGCCAAAGAAAATGACCGAACTAAACAAAAACGGCATGCCTGCTAACTCAATGTGGTTACAAGCAATCGTAGTTAGCGTATTTATCGCTGGAATTTCTATTTTAGCTTCAATTACTCACAAAGAAGCCACTTTCTTCTACAACGTGTTGACTTCCATGAGTAACGTTTCAACTACTTTGCCATACATCTTCTTAGTAGGGGCATTTCCATTCTTCAAGGCTAAAAAAGACCTTGATCGGCCATTTGAAGTTTACCGCAGTCGGCCTTGGATGCTAACCATCGTTACGGTAGTGTTAATTACCGTCGGCGTCGGAATTGTCTTTACCGCAATCTCACCGTTCATTTCCGGAGATTTGTTCACCGGATTATGGACCGTGGCAGGACCGTTATTCTTCGGTTTAATTGCTTGGGCATTCTTAGTTAGACGTGAAAAGAATAAAAATATTTAATAAATAAAAATCGTAAGTTTCAAGCATGTGCTTGGACTTACGATTTTTTTATTTGCGCCTTTTTATTGCCAATGGGTTTGTTTAAATTGACTTCGCCCGCCAGCCTCTTCAATTTGGTATCTCCGCGGATTCTTTTTATAAAATTGCTGGTGTTCTTCTTCTGCCGGATAAAACGGTTGGGCATCCTCAATGGTAGTGACGATTGGTTCGTCAAATCTACCTGATTCCGCGAGTGCTTTACGGGAAGCCAACGCAACCTGGCGCTGTTCTTCGCTGTTAACGTAAATTACCGGTCGATAGTTGTCCCCTCGGTCTTGGAATTGCCCCATCGCGTCTGTAGGGTCCGTTTGTTGCCAATATATTTCTACTAACTCCCGATAAGAAATAATTTCAGGATCAAAAGTGATCTGGACCGCTTCAGTATGGCCGGTGGTGTGCGAAGCTACCTGTTCATAAGTGGGATTTGGTACATGTCCCCCAGTATAACCAGAAACGACGTTTAAGATTCCAGGCTGCGTTTCAAATGGTTCGACCATACACCAGAAACATCCGCCCGCAAAAATAGCTGTTGATGTCATAAGTTACCCTTCTTTATCAAAGATTTTTTTCAAATAGCCGAGGTGATGCTCTTCCAATTCATCGTACGGGATGAACTTCAGCGCTGCCGAATTAATACAATAACGCACGCCTCCAGCTTCTTGTGGACCATCCAAAAACACGTGTCCTAAATGGGAGTCAGCTTGTTTGCTGCGCACTTCCACACGTTCCATTCCCCAGGATTGGTCCCGGTGTTCGGAAACTAACTGAGGGTCAATTGGTTGGCTAAAGGCTGGCCATCCACAGTGAGCGTCATATTTAGCAGTAGAGCTAAATAATGGTTCTCCACTGACTACGTCAACGTAAACTCCTTTTTCATAGAAGTTATCATATTTCCCGCTAAAGGGACGTTCTGTAGCCGCTTCTTGCGTCACCGCATATTCTTCAGGACTAAGCTTTTCTTTTAGCTCAGCTTTAGAAAGTTTTTTGTTCTCCATTTGCAGCACTCCTAACCACTAAAATGAATATAAATACATATTTATGGGTAATTTTGTTTAATTAGCCCCCTAAATATACAATTGGAAGATTAAAATAGAATTAGATCTTCGATCATTGTGGCTACATTATAAGCTGAATATTTTCAAAAGCAAATAATTGGCTTGCCCGTAAATTTATGGGACAAAAGGGTTCTTATTTGACCGAACCAATTCCTTTCTTAATTAACCGAGCGATATTCTCCGCAACTTGGGCAACATCATGAGGACCAGTTGCCAAAGCTTCGCGTAGCGACTTAACTCCGGATACGCTCGTAAAAATTGCGTCAATTGCGTTATCTGCGTATAATTCATCAATTCCCTTGCCGACGTTACCAGCAATTACAATCACCGGTGCATCTGGAGCAACTGCCTTAGTGGTTAGTGCTACCCCATAGGGAGTTTTGCCATACTTAGTTTGAAAATCGATTCCCCCTTCTCCGGTAAATACGTAGTCCGCATTTTGCGCCTTATTTTTTAATCCGCTGTATTCGATTACGATGTCGATCCCTTTTTTCATGGTTGCGTTAGTAAATGCTACTAGCCCGGCACCTAAACCGCCTGCAGCGCCCGCACCAGGGCGTTTAGCTAAATCAAGCCCTAAATCGCGCTGTAAGACTTTTGCATAATGAGTAAGGTTTTGATCCAGAAGTTGAACCATCTCGGGAGTCGCGCCCTTTTGGGGACCAAAAACCGCCGATGCGCCTTGTTTACCAATTAAGGGATTGGTGACGTCTGAGGCGATGATAATTTCCGTTTTTTTGATTCGGGGATCGATTTGGTTAACCTTAATTTGCTTAAGTTGGTTTAAATTGCCCCCGCCTAGTTGAATAGCTTGACCACCATCGTCTAGCAACTCTGCTCCAAGAGCTTGGGCCATTCCGGCACCGCCATCGTTAGTGGCACTGCCACCGATGCCAATGATTAACCGATCAACTCCTTGATCAAGTGCCTTTAAAATCAGTTCGCCCGTCCCGAAAGTAGTTGCTTTTAATGGATTCCGAGTGGTTTTCGTAACGTATTGGATTCCACTGGCTTGCGACATTTCAATCACGCCGGTATGCTGGTCACCTAAAATTCCATAAGTGGCGTTTACGGGCTTACCAAGTGGACCGGTAACTTCAGCAGTCAACAGCCGTCCCTTAGTGGCGTCAACTAAAGATTGTACGGTTCCTTCACCACCGTCTGCCATGGGAACGAGTGTATAAGTCGCTTCCGGAAAAATTCTTTTAAGTCCCGTTTTAATGGCGTTAGCGGCTTGTTTAGCCGTCATTCCATTTTTAAATGAATCTGGTGCAATCACAAATTTCATTATTCTACTCCTTTATTAAAAGAATCCATACATTACGGTTGCAACGATGGTCATTGACAATCCGACCAAGGTTTCATAGATAATTGAACGAGAACGTTCCTTAATTTCCATATGCATGGCATTGGCTGTAACGTGAAAATAATTCCCGTGTGGCAAGTGATCAATTACCGTCGCCCCAGTATGTACCATCGCAGCAGCGCCTAACGGACTTACCCCAAAACCTAAGATGGCCTTACTAAAGGAGCCTGTCGCTAAGATAACCCCCGTCGACGTTGAAGCAGTTGCCGCCGCCATTAAGATTCCAGCTAACGGCGCCAAGAAGACTCCAGAAACGTGGCTGATTTTGATTAATTCAATAATTTTATTTGGCAAACTAGACGTGGTAATTAACGCGCCAATCATTCCTGCTCCGATTAAAATCATGACTACATCGGTCATTCGGGCAATTCCAGATTGAGCGTAAGCCTTTAATTGTCGTCCCTTTCGCATTGCTAACGTCCCAACTACGGCAGCAAAGGGAAGCACGTAGGTGGCATCCAAATTTAAATTAGTTAAACCGTGAATATGTAAAAGTGAACTTAACGGATTTAGTAGCAACAAAACAATCGCTAAAATCGGGGTTACCAAGGCTGTGGCCAATGATGGCAACTCCGTAGGTTGCTTAGGCTTAGTTAAATTTGCAATATCCGTATCTAAGACCGCACTCCCACGATGTTTCAAAAAGGAAGCCACTAAAACTGCCACGATTAAACCAACGACACTGGGAATAAAGTCTGCAATCATGATCTGACTTAGATTAACGCCAAACCCTTTTGCTGCAGCAATCGAATTGGGATTTGGTGAAATAATGTTTCCGGCTTTGCCGCCCCCGGAAAGGGCAACTAAGAGCGCCAATTTTGAAATATGCATGCGTTGGCCAACTTCAAGCGCAATCGGCGCAACGATTAAGACGGCAACTGGGATAAAGACTCCCACTCCCGTAATTACCATTGTCGCTAATGCTAAACTAAATAGCGCTAACTGATCCCCCAGTTTGTTAACAATGGTCTTAGCGATCACATCCGCTGCGCCGGATTCCATCATCACCCCGGCAAGCATTCCGGCTGCAATTACCCGTAACACAGTTCCCATAACGCTTTGCGAGCCTTGAATGAGGACGTTAATGGTTTGGCTAAGTCCTGCTCCACCTAGCAAACAACCTAAAATTGCCCCCAACATTAACGAATAAACGGGGTTTAATTTCTTGAGAATAAGGATAATGGCAACGGCTAACCCCACTAGCGCTGCCCACCATGGTAATAAATGCATGAAATACTCCTTTCTTGTCAATCAATTCACATAACATTATACAGCTAATCACAAAGTAAAATAACCTCCTTTTCAAAAGTAAGCGCTTAACTTAGCAAATATATAAAAAGGCTCTCCGCTACCAGATCCCTCACTCTTCAGTGAGCTTTGGTAGCGAAGAACCACGTAATAATTATTAATCTTTTGCTGTGTTCTTAAAACGGCGCCAATAATTTGCTAAATATTGGGTGGTGAGACTTTGAGGGTCTTTAATTAATTCACCAGGCTGACCGGTTGCAACAAGCTTGCCACCGTTTTGACCACCAGTAGGGCCTAAATCAATTAAGTAATCCGCATTTACCATTAAATCGAGATCATGGGTAATCACAATAATGGTTGCCTGTCGATCCAGCAAACGTTGCATGACTTGTAGAAGTACGCGGACGTCTAAAGGATGTAATCCAATAGTTGGTTCGTCAAAAACAAATAGGGTGTTGGCTTGTTGCTGATTAAGATGCTTCACTAGTTTTAAGCGTTGCGCTTCCCCGCCCGATAAGCTAGGAGTATTTTCACCCAAATGTAAGTATCCTAACCCGACTTCCATTAAGTTTTGCAAGTCTTGTTGAATCTTGGTTTCGTCCTTAAAGACGGTAATCGCTGATTTTACGTCCAAGTTTAAAACGTCCACGATCGACAAACCGTGCCATTTAATTTGCTGAATTTCAGGATTGTACCGTTCTCCATGACAAGTTGGGCAGACTTGTTGCATGTCTGGTAAAAACTGAATATCTAAAGTAATGCTTCCCGTCCCACCACAAGTCGGGCAGGCGCCCTGCTTGTTGTTGTAGGAGAAGTAGCTTGCCGTGTACTTTCGTTTTTTTGCTGCAGGTTGGCTAGCATATAGTTTACGTAAATTGTTCATGATATTAGTATACGTGGCAACCGTTGATCGAACACTTTTGCCAATTGGTTCGGCGTTGACGCTGACTACCTTTTTCAACGGGGTTTTTAGCTGCGTTACTTGTTTAGGGAGACTACGTTTTTGGGATTGCGCGGTGATTGCTGGGACTAAACTATCTAGGATTAAACTAGTCTTCCCCGCACCGGAAAAGCCGGTAACCGTGGTAAGCCGGTTGACGGGGATTTCAGCCCGCACATTTTGTAAATTGTAGTAGTCTTTAACGGTAAAATCGATTAATTTAGCAGGGTCCTGATTATTGATCTTCCGGACGTGAATCGTTGCCGTTCCCTTCAAGTAAGGGCCAATCAAGGAATCGGGATCTTCGGCCAATTCTGCTGGAGTGCCTTGATTCAAAATATAGCCGCCTTCCTGACCAGAACCAGGGCCAATTTCAATAATTTGATCAGCAGCGCGGATAACGGCTAAATTATGGTCAACGACCACCAATGAATTTCCTTGATCAACTAATTCCCGAAAGACTTTTAGCAAACCACTGACGTTATCGGGATGCAAACCAATGGAAGGTTCATCCAACACGTATAAGACTCCCGTAGTCTTTGTACGTAAAGTTCGTGCTAATTGGATTCGTTGTAACTCCCCTGTCGAAAGACTATTACCGTTTCTTGAAAGGGTTAGATAATCTAAACCTAGATCGAGTAAAGGACGTAAGTTATGGCTAAATTCGGCAAACAAACTATCCGCCATCTTTTGCATGTCCGCGGGAAGTTCTGCGAGGACCTTTTCCATCCAGGAGTTTAAGTCGCCTAAGGCAAGGTCAGAAACTTCGGCAATGTTTTTTCCGCCGGTCGTCTGCTGCATTAATTCCGGTTTCAACCGGCTTCCGTGACAGACGGGACAAGTCGAATAGTTAAAAAATTGACTTATCCGAGCCTGCGCCCGTTCGCTTTTGCTCGTTTTAGCTGATTCGAGTACGGCCTGATGCGCATTTTCGTATAAAGCGTTAAAATCATGGAAAACCCGGCCAGTTCCCGAACGAAAGTCCATCCGGTATTTTTTCTGGGGACCGTTTAAGATAAAGTCCTTTTCTTTAGCAGTCAATTCTTTGTAAGGCACGTTAATCCGCACACCGGCCTGTTCGGCAACCTTGGGCATAAAGTTTCTTCCTGGAAGATGCCAGGAAGCGACTGCACCATCAGCAACACTAAGGTTAGGATCACCGATTAATTTATCTTCGTCCAGTTGCCGGACTTTTCCAGTCCCCTGACAACGCTCGCAAGCTCCGTCACTATTGAAGGAAAATTGCTCCGCACTAGGGACGTAAAAGGCAACTCCACAAACGGGACAGGTGATTCTACCCATTGCATCACCACTTTCACTCATTGCTTGAGCAATCGCTAAGCTGGGCTTTACTCGGTGACCATTGGGGCAAACGGGCGAACCTAAACGAGAAAAAATTAACCGGATTACGTTTAAGGTCTCGCTCATCGTCCCAACCGTGGCCCTTTCGGACGGAACACTCGGTCGTTGCCGAAGCGCCAAGGCGGATGGAATGTGTTCTACACTAGTGACGTCCGCCTGTGAGCCTAGTTTAATCCGTCTTCTTGTGTAGGTCGACAGGGCTTCCAAATATCGCCGAGAGCCTTCTTCATAAAGGATTCCCATGGCTAACGAACTCTTCCCGGATCCGGAAAGGCCCGAAATTGCAACAAATTGGTGTAAAGGAATGTCCACGTCAATATTTTTTAAATTATGGACACGTCCTCCGCGAACGTTAATTTGGGTTGGTAAGACTGCTTGATTTTCCATTACTGCTTATGGATCTCCTTTCGAATAACAACATTTTTAAGATAGCCATGGAGTTGTAGGCAATAAGAAAAGTTGAATATTTTTCCGTGAAACCTGCTAACTGCAATTCTATTCTCATTAGATAATAAATTAAAATTGTGTTTGTGATACTTTTTAAAACGACGATATTTTTTATTAAAAATATGAACTATTTTACGAGTACTAATTTTCAAGCAAGGTCATAGAGTTTCCTTGTTTACTTTTCTATTGGATTAGTCATGCCTCCGATGCCAATCTTTAATTTGTTTTAACCGCTCTTTAAAGCGACCTTCCTTGCCTTCTTCCGTCGGAATATAATATTCGTTACCAGCCACTGAAGGCGGCATGGTTTTCATGGTGGTTAGTTTGTCTTTGGCATTGTGTGCTAATTCATATCCGGTTCCGTATCCTAAATCTTTCATTAATTTAGTAGGTGCGTTTCTTAATTGTAGAGGAACTGGGTCGTTGGCAGTTTTTTTAACATCCTTTGCAGCAGCTAAACGAGCCTTGTAAACGGCATTAGATTTAGGTGCTAGTGACAAATAAGTAACGGCTTCCACCAAATGAACGTCACATTCCGGCATTCCTAAAAATTGACAAGCTTGAAAAACGTTAATGGTAATGTTTAGGGCGTTAGGGTCAGCTAATCCTACGTCCTCACTTGCAAAACGAACTAGTCTCCGAGCTATGTAAAGAGGGTCTTCACCACCTTCAAGCATTCGCGAGAGCCAGTAAATTGCAGCGTCAACATCACTATTGCGCATTGATTTATGCAGAGCGGAAATAATATTGTAATGCTCTTCCCCGTTTTTATCATAAAGAACAAACTTGCGACTAATCAATTGGCCTAAATCGTCCTTAGTTATTGTAATAGCCTCACCTTGTTTTTTTCCATTTAGGACCGCCATTTCAAGTATATTCAGCGCTTTTCGGGCATCGCCATCAGCAAAGTTTGCAATGGCATTAATTTGATTTTCTTCAATTTTGATTTTTTGATTATCAAAAGCTTGGGAATTGCTGATCACATTCTGAATTAATTTAACAAGATCCCCTTGTTCTAGAGGTTTAAGAACAAATACTTTACATCTGGATAATAAAGCGGAATTCACTTCAAAAGAAGGATTTTCCGTAGTAGCGCCAATTAAAATAATGCTACCTTTTTCCACATAAGGCAGGAAGGCATCTTGTTGAGACTTATTAAAACGATGAATTTCATCAACAAAGACCAAAGTTTTCTGGCCGATTTCGCGGTCTAATTCAGCTTGTTGCATAATTTTTTTTATTTTACTAATACTACTATCAACTGCACTAAAAGTTAAAAATTTGGAGTTAGTTTTATTAGCAATAATTTGAGCTAAAGTAGTTTTGCCAACCCCAGGTGGTCCCCAAAAAATCATCGAGGAGAGCTGATCATTTTCAATGATTTCACGCAATATCTTACCAGGGCCTAATAGATGCTCCTGACCAACAAATTCGTCTAAATTACTAGGACGTACTCGGTTAGCCAAGGGCGTGTTATTAAATTTGTTTTCGAAAAGTGAACCTTGTCGCATTCGTCAAACATCTCCTCTACTGAATATAGCGATAAAAATAAATGCTATAATACATTCTAGTCTATAACGTTACGTAACAGTCAAGAGGTGTTTGTATGCTAAAAATTAGTGAAATGGCTAAGCTAGCTGATACTACTCGGCGAACTCTATTTTTTTATGATGAAAAGGATGTCTTCAAACCAGCGCGCAAGACAAGTACAGGATACCGGTATTACACGTATGATCAGCTGTATGATTTAATGTTTATTCGAGGATTACGCAGTCTAGATATTCCTTTAGATAAGATTAAAAAAATAAAGAACACTAATGAAGCAACTAGTGAGTTATTAGCTACTCAAAAACAAATTGATCAAAAATTAAGCGAATTAATTAAAATTAAGAAAATTATCAATAAACGTCTGGAAAAGAATAACTGCTTGAAATTGGAAAACTTATACCAGCCAATTATTAAAGAACACAATCAATTATTTTTTTGGTGTTCTCCGCAATCGATCAGTTGTACCGCAGAAGAAGTTGCGGAAATGTTTTCTAAATTTTATAAAGAGCTCGATGATTTGGCAGTAGTTAATACTGGAAAATCTGGATTTTTAACAAATTTATCGCTTAAGGATCCTAATGGATACGATGAAGCTTCTTTCAGAATTATTAAGGAAAACGACTTAGCGAAGCGCTCCGCAGTTATGCCGATGATTGAACGGCCTTCGGGGAAGTATGTTTCAATTTGCATTGAAAATACTCTTAAAGGAATTCATAAGGGACTGAACCAGCTAAAAATCTTTTGTACGCAAAATAATTTAAAAACTAACGAGTATCTCTGGCAAATCAATGCTTCTGATGATTTAGTAGAAAACGGTGCTTCAAAATACGGCTGGTTAGAGTATTCAATTATAAATTAATCATATGTAAAACTTGGTAAAGGGATAGTAATTAATAAAGCCACTCTAAAAATAGTAGTCAAAAGAAAAAAAGCTCCCCAAGAATATTGGATTCTTGAGGAGCTTTTTAAAGTAAACACTAAAAGCTAATTGGTTGTTTTTACTTAATTTAAAACTGGTAACTATATCAAACTCAGAGATAATTTTGTTTTCGTTAAATATACTACTTAGCTTTTAACGCTGATTATTCAAAAGCCTTCATGAGTGGTGGTACCACTTGCTTCTTCCGGGATACAACGCCAGGAAGGTCGGCAGTGTTATGGTCACTTAACTTAACGTCAAAGGCCTTTTCAACCATTTCCTTAGGTTCGCCAACTACTAATAGACGAGAATCGCTTGTCAAAATGTTAGTTGCCAATAGTAAGAACATGTCGTAACCGTTCTTTTGGTTTTCGTCTTCCATTGTCTTAACTAAGGCATCTTCACGAGCGAACACGTCGTCCAAATCAACGGTGTTTACTTGGCCAATGCGAACTTTCTTACCGCCCATGTCGAAGCTCTTTGCGTCGCCATCAACTAGTTCAAGTTCACTCTTGCTTGATAAATCAGTACCTGCTTTTAGCATCGCCAAACCGTATTCTTCAACGTTAACGTCAGCAATCTTAGCTAAAGTTTCTACAGCCTTACGGTCGTCATCCGTAGTGGTTGGTGACTTAAGTAAAAGCGTATCGGAAATAATTGCTGAAAGCATTAGTCCAGCAATCTTAGCTGGAATTTCAATCCCTGCTTCTTTAAACATCTTGGTTAAGATGGTGCTTGTGCAGCCTACTGGTTCAGCACGATAGAATAGTGGTTGAGCAGTTTCAAAGTTGGCAATCCGGTGGTGATCAACTACGGCCGTTACCGTAACTTGGTCTACATCTTGTGCACTTTGTTGCTTTTCGTTGTGGTCTACTAACATTACAGAGTCCACTTCGTTAGCCACGGTTTCAACTACCCGAGGAGCTGGTTCGTTAAAGTGATTTAAAACGTATTCCGTTTCTGGATTAGGGTTACCTAATGCAACGGCTTCAACGTCCTTTACGCCCATTTGAGTTTGGTAATATGCAAATGCCTTTGCCGCAACAATGGCATCTGTATCAGGGTTAGAATGTCCAAAAATAAGTTGTTTAGTCATTATCTGAATGCTCCTTTAATCTATTATTAGTTATCTCTTCTAATCTTTCAGTATACCCTTTTTTGGCTAAGTATGCCTCAAATTCATTCAAAAAGCTTTCGATTCTCGGAATGCTATCTTTATCTCTTCTAAAGACAAAGTCTAAATCAAACGAAATTACCGGATCCAACTTAGCCGTAAAGACTCCCTTTTTACGTGGGTGAGCCATTACGTATGATTCTGGCAACGCAGTTACCACGTCGGTCGCGTTCACAAAATGCCGAATCTGGTCGGGAGTGGTAAAGCAAGCGACACTATGCGGGCGGTTAACTAAGGCATTTTTATAAGCCTCTTTGATTACCCCATCTAAATAGAATTCTTCAGGGTAAGTTACCCAATTATAGTTGATTGTTTTTTGCAACTTAATCCGCTTTTGACGAGCGATTTTTTCATCATGATGAATAAAAACTAAGCTTTCACTCGTGATTTTGCGGGACTGGTATGGTTTCCAGTTTTTAATACTGTCATCTGGCAAATACATAATTGCTAGATCCACTTTATTATTTTCTAGATTTTCCCAAATTTCTTTTCTAGTCAGCATGTGGACAATGATTTTAATTCCGGGTTCCTTTTGGTAATAGTGCGCAATAAAGTCTTCGAAAATTTGGGTCTCAATCGAGGATAAAATTCCAATTGAAATTTCACCTTGACTTGCATTTGACGACTGTTGAATTTCGTCAGTTGCATTATTCAAGACACGGTTAATTTCATGACTAGCACTTAACATTGTGTATCCGGCATCGGTCAACCGCAATTTTTTCCCTACCGAATAAAATAGCGGCGCTCCAATGGTGTGCTCTAGTTTTTTAATTTGCTGGGTAAGCGCAGGTTGCGTAATCCCTAGAATTTGCGCAGCTTGCGTATAGTTCATCGTATCTGAAAGTTGCAAAAAATATGTCAACGCTTTTGAAGAAAAGATCTTTTCTTGTTTAGTCCGCATGTTCGTACACCTCGAGTTTCATTAAGCTTAATCGTCTAATAATCATTATAATTAAGTTTAATATTACTCCCTATAAAGAGCAAGGGGTAATCGCTTTATTTCGCTTCGTTGACTGCTGGATCCAATGTTTTCAAGCGCATTGAAAGCGGATTACCCTCGGAGTCAATATCGATCACAAAACTACCGTTGGAATAACGTTCATTTAACGGATGTTCCATCGGCAAAATGTCATGAACTAAGCCGCGGGAAGTTAGAACTTCAAAGGCTTGGTGTTCGTTAACTACCGCAATATCAACCACCCGGTGAGGTTCTTTCTTAAGTTCACGCAAAATTTGTACTCCGCGCCGAGCTCGACTCGTTACGCTAATTTCACTAACCTTCATCCGCTTGAAGGAACCGCGGTTAGTTATTAAGCCAATCTGGTCTTCATCGTTAACTAGCACAAAGTTAGCTACCTGATCATCCCTCAAGTCCATTGATTTAACGCCGGCAGCCCGGGGCCCTACGGTTGGAATTTCAACTAAGTCGTAGCGTAAACCATAACCATGTTCACTCGCTAATAGAATGGTTGCTGGAGCAGTTTTAGGATCTACTTGCACAACGTTAACTACCTTAGCACCTTGCTTTTTCAGCTTAGCGTAGGTAATGGCTTTTTTACGATAGGTTCGCCCTGGTTTCAAATCTTGCAAAGCAGTTTGCTTAATGTATCCATCATCCGTCGCGATCAAGAAATTAATTGGTTGTTTAAAGTTTTTGACATCATAGGCCTTTAAGATAATTTCATCGTCAGCTAACCCAATAGTCTGGGAAACGTGTTCTCCAGTATCTTTCCAACGCGCTTCGGTAATTTCATATACCGGCCGGTAAATCAAATTACCTTTATTGGTAAACATCAACAGATGATCTAAGGTGCTCAATTCATGTTTGAAAACGGGTTGGTCGCCATCTTTAAGGCCATCTTCATCCGTAGACGCTTTATAAGAACGCAAGCTGCTGCGTTTTAGATAACCTGCTTGGCTAACTAACACCATCACTTGTTCTTCCGGTACGGTAACCGTGCGATCAATCTTAATTTCTTCAATTTCGTCCTGAATTTCTGATAAGCGCGGTGTGGCATATTGCTTTTTAACCTTCCGCAATTCTGCTGATAATACCCGTGATAACTTAGCTGGATCGTTAAGAATTTGGTTAAACTCGGCAATCGATTCGTTTAATTGCTGAGCTTCCGTCTTTAGCTCCGTTACGTCGGTATTAGTCAAACGATAAAGTTGCAAGGAAACGATTGATTCGGCTTGCTTTTCACTAAAGTCAAACCGTTCCACCAAGTTGTGCTTAGCATCCTTTTTATCCTTACTACCCCGGATAGTTTTGATCACTTGATCCAGAATTGAAAGGGCCTTAATCAAGCCGTCAACGATGTGTAGACGGGCCTCTGCCTTGCGTAAATTAAATTGCGTTCGCTTAGTGATTACTTCTTTTTGGAAGTCCACGTAAGCTTGAATGATTGGCTTAAGTCCCATTCGTTCGGGACGTAACTTATTGATTGCAACCATGTTAAAGTTATAAGAAACCTGTAAGTCGGTGTTCTTTAATAGATAGTTGAGCACCCCTTGGGCATCAACGTCCTTCTTTAATTCAATCGCGATTGATAGGCCTTCACGGTCGGATTCGTCACGTACTTCAGCAATCCCATCAATCTTTTTCATTACCCGAATTTCATCAATTTTTTTAACTAGTTGCGCTTTATTAACCTCGTAAGGAATTTCCGTGATTCGAATTTGCTGTTTGCTACCGCGCAATTGCTCAATGGCTGTCCGAGAACGGACGACCACTCGGCCGCGACCGGTTTTATAAGCTTGTTTTAAGCCGTCACGTCCTTGGACAATTCCACCAGTGGGAAAATCGGGACCTTTAACAAATTCCATCAATTTTTCTAACGAAGGATCTGGATGTTTGATGGTATATAAAACGGCGTCAATTACTTCCCCAATATTGTGTGGAGGAATTTCCGTCGCGTAACCAGCAGAGATCCCCGTTGCTCCATTCACCAAGAGGTTCGGGAAACGCGCCGGTAGAACGGTGGGTTCGTACTCCGTATCATCGAAATTTAGCACCATGTCGACCGTTTCTTTGTCGATATCTTGCAGCATTTCTTCGGCTGCCTGGCTCAACCGCGCCTCGGTATACCGCATTGCAGCTGGGGGATCATTGTCAATCGAACCATTGTTACCATGCATTTCAATTAACGGCACTCGCAGTTTCCAGTTTTGACTCATGCGGACTAAAGCTTCATAGATGGAACTATCACCATGCGGATGAAAATTACCCATTACGTTACCGACTGATTTAGCCGATTTACGAAAGGCTTTATCATGAGTATTACCATCTTTATTCATTGCAAAGAGGATGCGTCGTTGCACGGGCTTTAAGCCATCGCGAACGTCAGGCAACGCGCGTTCTTGGATGATATATTTAGAATACCGTCCAAAACGGTCGCCCATAATATCTTCAAGTGCTAATTCTTGAATTTTTGATTGATTATCAGCCATTCGGATTCCCCTTTTACTCTAGTTATTTTCTAAATCTAATTTTAATTCTTCAAACGTTTCGTTTTCTTTTCCTTTAGGGGTAGTTGGCTTAGATTCATGTTCAGCTTTAACAGCTTCGTTATCAAGCAAGCTACCATCCTCTTCGAGGGTGAAGGAAACGTTGCTTTCAATCCACTTCCGACGTGGTTCAACCTTATCACCCATTAAAGTGGTTACCCGGCGCTCAGCTAAGGTATCATCGTCAATTCGAACCCGCACTAAGGTCCGGGTATCCGGATTCATGGTGGTTTCCCATAGCTGATCGGCGTTCATTTCACCAAGTCCCTTAAACCGTTGCAAGGAAAAACCGCGGCCCATTTTTTTGCTAACTTCCTCAAGCTCTTCATCGGTCCACGCGTATTCAATCTTGGTTTTTTTATTAGCGCCCTTTTGTAGCTTATAAAGGGGTGGCAAAGCGATGTAAATCTTACCAGCATCGATCATTGGACGCATATATTTATAAAAGAACGTCAACAATAGTGTCTGGATGTGGGCTCCATCGGTATCCGCATCGGTCATGATAATTACTTTGTCATAATTGCTATCTTCAACCTTAAACTCGGGACCTACTCCAGCGCCAATGGTGTAAATGATCGTGTTGATTTCTTCGTTTTTTACGATGTCTTGTAGCTTAGCTTTTTCCGTGTTCAAAACCTTGCCACGAAGCGGCAGGATTGCTTGGAATTTACGGTTACGGCCTTGCTTAGCACTACCTCCCGCAGAATCCCCTTCGACAAGGAACAACTCATTTTTCTTAGCGTTTTTGGATTGAGCAGGAGTCAGTTTACCAGATAAAATCCGATCTTGCTTTTTGCGACGTTTGCCGGTTCGGGATTCGTCCCGTGCTTTTCGCGCAGCCACGCGCGCATCACGAGCATTGATTGCTTTACGAACTAGTTGTTGAGCAAATTCCCCATTTTCCATCAAGAAGAAGCCCAGTTGTTCACTAACCACGGCTTCAACAATTGGACGAGCTTCAGGAGTTCCCAATTTTTCTTTGGTTTGACCTTCAAACTCAAGTAATTCTTCAGGAACCCGAATTGAAATCACTGCCGACAAACCTTCTCGAACATCAGAGCCTTCCAAGTTTTTATCTTTTTCCTTTAAAAGTCCGACTTTTCGAGCAAATTCGTTGAAGGCTTTGGTCCAACCCGAACGCATCCCTACTTCGTGGGTTCCGCCATCCTTAGTCCGGACGTTATTAACGAATGACAACACGGTTTCGGAGTAACCATCGTTATATTGTCCAGCAATTTCAACTTCAATGCCGTGTTTAGAACCGTCGAAGTACATGATGTTTCCCAGAGTATCCTTATCTTCGTTAAGGTATTCTACGAACTCCTTAATCCCTTCTTCATAAAGATACTCTTCAGCTTGCTCATGTCCCGCACGTTCATCAGTAAGGGTAATCTTAACCCCCTTTAGTAAGAAGGCAGATTCACGTAGTCGAACCGCTAAGGTATTAAAGTTAAAAACCGTCGTGGTAAAAATCGTCGGATCCGGTTTGAAAGTTACCGTCGTCCCGTTAGATTCTTTGGTTTTTCCCACTTTTTTTAGCGTGCCGACCGGATGTCCGCCATTCACGAAGTTTTCTTCGTATTTCATTTTGTCCCGAACGATTTCCACCGTTAGTTTTTCAGACAATGCGTTTACCACGCTTGCCCCCACTCCGTGCAAACCGCCCGAAGTCTTATAACCGCCTTGACCGAATTTTCCTCCGGCGTGTAAAACGGTAAAGATTACTTCGGCAGTCGGTTTGCCAGACTTATGCATTCCAACTGGCATTCCGCGTCCGTGGTCCACGACCGTAATACTGTTATCTGGGCGGATTGTGACATTAATTTCTTTTCCGTACCCAGCTAACGCTTCATCGACTGCATTATCAACAATTTCATAAACGAGATGATGTAATCCGCGTCCATCAGTGGAGCCGATGTACATTCCGGGGCGTTTTCGAACGGCTTCAAGCCCTTCAAGCACCTGGATGGAAGAATCATCATATGTTGTTTTACCTGTTTTTGCCATTCACGTTACTCCTTTAAGGTCAGTACTATTATCATAACTTATTTTTAATCTGATGAAAACATTTCGATAAATGTTATAATACTGCATTGTGACTGAAATTTTATCACTGTTAAAAACCGTGCTAAAATTTATTGAAACTTAAATTATTAATTAGAAAAGAGGAAGTCCCATGTTAAAGATTTTAATCATGTTGGTGATTGCCTACTTATTGGGCTCGATTCCCTCGGGAGTGTTGGTCGCCAAACATTTTAACAAAGATTTACATAAAGAAGGTAGCGGAAACACCGGGACAACCAATACGTTTCGGGTTCTCGGCGTTAAACCTGGATTACTAGTTTTGTTAATGGACCTTTTAAAAGGAACTTTAGCCACGTTACAACCCATCGTTTTTCATGTTACCACGGTTAACCCCCTCATTATTGGCTTAGCGGCCATTTTAGGGCACACCTTTTCCGTTTTTGACGATTTTCGTGGTGGTAAAGCGGTAGCCACTAGTGCGGGAATGCTGTTAGCGTACAACCCCAGCTACTTCATCATTGCTTGCTGTCTATTTGTTGGTTTCATCTACATTTCCAGCATGGTTAGTTTTTCGAGCATCGTTTCGGCAATCTTACTCGTTATTATCTCGTTTTTCTACCATGATTGGGTGCTTTCAGTAGTGGCCATTGGGCTAACTAGTTTTATTATTTATCGTCATCGTTCGAACATCAGTCGAATCTTGAGCGGAAATGAGAACCTGGTTCCCTTTGGGATCTATTACCGCCTCAAGCATAAAGGCTAAACTAAAAACCCTTGAAACTTATCTTAGTTTTGAGGTGTACCCCCTGAGTTAAAGTGAAAAACTTTGATTCGGGGGGTATTTATTTTGACAAAAATTACAAAAGAAGAAAAATTGAAAGCCATTATAGATGTCATTGAAGGAAGGCAAACATTGCGTGGTGCAACAAGGAAATATCAGATTGGCCTGAAAAGTTTAGAAATGTTACTAGCTGCATATAAGTCGCACGGAGTGAGTGTGCTATATAATCCACCGCAAATAACATCAGAATTCAGGGTTCGTATAGCGAGTTGGAAAATCAGTCATAATGCTACTTATACAGAAGTTGCGGCTAAATTCGGTTATACTGGTATTCAACAGATATATAATTGGACAAATATATATAGAGAAAAAGGCCCTAACGGGCTACTGTCCATAACGAAAGGACGACCACCAGTTATGACCAAGAAAGTACACCAAACAAAAGAAAATAAGAAAGAATTAACAGCAGCTGAAAATCGGATAAAGCAACTAGAAGCCGAGAACTTGGAATTAAGGATTAAGAGTGAAGCGTTAAAATTAATCGCCTCGAAGAAGCAAGCAACAAAGAAATCGCCCAAGTGATTTGTATTCTCGAGGCTAAATTCAGACTTTCAGATCTTCTACGCGTTTTACCAATCACAACAGCTACATTTTATTATTGGAAGCGGCAATTTAATCAGATAACTGAAAATGAAAAGATTCAAGATTTAATTCTTTATATTTGGAATAGTGATAAACATATGGGAGTTCGACGGATCACTAGTGAACTCAAAACCAAATTTGACCTTAAGGTCAATCATAAACGTGTCCATCGTTTGATGCAGGAATTAAACATTCAAGGCCAAGGTTTTCGTGGTAAAGCCAGAAAATATGATTCTTCTAAAGGACCAGAAGGAAAGCGCGTTAAAAATCATGTAAAACGACGTTTTACCGCTAAATATCCACATCAAAAGATGACTTCTGATGTAACTGAGTTCAGGATTCCTGGTGATGACAAACGGATTTATTTGGAGCCGATTATGGATCTTTATAATAAAGAAATATTAACTTATTCAATTACGGATGGGAGTCCCAATTTAGAATTTGCCTTAGAGCCTTTAAATGATTTAACTGATGATCTTAATAACGAACCCTACAAACATTACATGCATACAGATCAAGGTTGGCAATACCGACACCATTCTTGGCAAAGGAAGCTAAAAAAAATGCGTGTATCAACTAGTATGTCACGAAGAGCAACATGTCTAGATAATGCAGCAATGGAAAGCTTTTTCAATAAATTAAAAGTTGAAATTGGTGATTTAAAACAATATAAAAATAGTGAAGAATTAATTACGGCTATTCAAAAATGGATTACTTACTACAATACAAAACGGATCCAAATGAAACTAGGCGGCGTCTCGCCGATTGAATATCGACAAAACGCCGCCTAGAAAGACAAGCAAATATTTACTTTAACTTATTGGGTACACCTCAAGACTCGGCGTTTTTTTATTATTTAGTAAATTCAGCAATTGCATCATCAATATGTTGCCGTACTACCTCAACATGATCCATTTCATCATCTTCTACATGTGGTAAAGGATTACGTGCTCGTCCTACACTTACCCCACGTTTAGCTAAGATTAACTTCATCACATCATATAAATTACCTTTAAATGATGTCAATTCTGAAATTAAATCATTAATTTTAAGTTGAATTTGAAGAGCTTTTTCAAGGTCATCCTCACGAACGCACCGATCCGCTTCCATTAACAATTCTGGATAAACACCATAAGTTCCACCTATACCTGCATCGGCCCCCATTACGCGTCCACCTACAAATTGTTCATCTGGCCCATTGAAAACAATATTGTCTTTACCAGCACGTAATTTCCACATATTGATATCCATTACTGGCATAGATGAATTCTTAACCCCAATAACTTGTTCTTTTGCCATCATACGTTTAAATAAGTTTTCTGATAGTGCATAACCGGTTGTTTGCGGAATATTATATATAATGAAATCTAAATTAGTTACTTCCATCATGCTTGTCCAATATGCTTCAATTGCGTGTTCAGGTAATCCAAAGTAAATTGGTGGTATTGCAGCAAGGGCATCCACTCCAATACTTTCAGCATGCTTTGCTAACTCGCTTTGAATCTCATTTCATGTTTTACGTTCTTATCCCTTTCTATATTTTATATTGGTGCTATTGAAAAGCCAATTAAGGCGTTTATTTTTGTGTTTCAGCCATTTTTATAGATTAAACGGATAATTAGTCGTTTTAACTATAAAATTGCTTATATGGCATTTTATAGCTTTTAACGACTATTTACATTTTTTGCATTTCTAATTAATTCAGATACTCCGTCCCTAAGTCCATTGATAAATTATTCTTCGCTATCTGGTTTGTTGAGTGTTCAAACTTGTATTCACGTTGTAGTTTAGAACTACCGTAATTTTCAAACATATTTTTCATAGTGATATATAAATAGTTCTCGTAATTTTTAGTCTGTTTATCGTCGCTTCGCAAAGCATTAAAATACCGACGCAAGGTTTGTGTGATCTTGGTTTGTAATTCTGGTTCATGATCTAAGATAAAAAATAGATGATGATCTTTGTGTAAATCTTGGACATCTCGTCTAGCATTTGGAATAATCCCAATAGTTTTTTTAATGATTTTAGGATTATTATTTGCCCATAGACTAATTAGTCGTATTGTTTCTGGTTCAAATGGAATAGGGTTATTATCTTCTTCTGTCAAAAATTCTTTTGCATGTTGTACTAGGTCTTGATTTTGTTTTTCAATTTGAGCATTTGAAAAATTAGCAGTGGAAAAATCTAGCTGTGCAGTCTCTTTATAGTATCTATTAGTATCTATTAGTATCTAAGTTATTATATTCTTCTTGATTAACTGCAGAATTTTCAGTTCCGCTCATATCAAGGGTTTCAGCCGTTTTATTAGAAAAATCAGGCATTTTATAAACATCGGTTGCTGTAAGATGGAGTTGTCCTAAATAACGCCGATTAGGCAAATTCTTTTTTGCTTTGGATCAAACCCCACACTTTCTTGTCGTAACAATCCAAATTCTTCTAATTGCTTTTTAATAGAAATTACTTTGTGTTCTGAACAATTAAGTAATTCTTTTAGTTCTAAATTGGTAAATATAAAAAGCACTTTATTATTTTCAGGTACTGTACCCTGTCAAGTTTGCACTTTAAATAATAAAAATTAGTTGGCCTTGCCAAAGCGATATTCTGCTGCGGTAAGGTCATTTCTTTTCGCTGAGATAAATTTCTCGGTAAAATATGTAATGCCTTCTTTGACTTGTTGTTTTAGTTCTACCAACGTTTGAGCTTTAGGAAGATGAGCTATCCAAATTGCTTTGAAATCAGCCCACCAGTGCTCGATTACCGCATTATCTGCCGGTGTTCCCGGAGCTGAGTAGCTATGCTGTGCATTGTTAATCACTAAATACTGGTTGAATGCTTTTGAGGTATATGCTGCTCCACGGTCAGTATGGATAAGCGGAGCTAATGCTCCTTCATTTACTCGTGCCCTTTCAAATGCTTTAATAGCCCCTTCCGCGGTTTCAGTAGGTGTAATTAACCAACTTACTGGATACTGGCCATATAGATCTAATACCACATGCAGTCGAACCTTATTAAGCCGTACTCCATATGTTATTTCTGTGGTATCCGTAACCCAAACTTGATTAGCTGCTGTCTGATTGAATTGTCGCTTGAGGATGTTTTCAGCTTCATAAGCTTGCTGAGTCTGGATACGCTTGCGAGTCGGCTGACGATAGTCAGCCTTGATTCCATGTTCCTTCATTATTCGAATGATACGTTTCTTATTCACATTGTAAGAAATTTGTTGGCTCAAATTGATTAACCTAGTCATCTTGTCATAGCCAACACTTTGCTTATGCTCATTCTCTAACTGCTTAATTAATTGAAAAATCTCTGACTCTTCGATTTCGCGCTTACTTGGCTTATGTTTGAGCCATTTATAGTAAGCCTGCCTTGTTATTCCAGCTGCTTTGGTTAATTCACTAACTGAGTAGCCCTCGGCTATCATTTCCTGAATCGCTTGATATCGTCCGGTCGTTTCACCTCCCGATTTTGTATTTTGGTAGATTGCAAATTTAATCCGAATTTTTGGACAAATTTGTCAGCATAACCTGATACGGTGTTTTCCAGTCGAGTATTTTAAGCGGTCGCTGGTTAATTTGGAGTAACGTCGTCGTTAAATCTTGAGCACTAATGTGCTCAAAACGAGTCCCTTTAGGATAAAAATAACGTAAATTCCGATTAAAGCGTTCATTACTACCACGTTCAGCTGGAGTATAAGCATGGCAGTAATAGGTCTTAATACCATATTGTGATTCAAGTGATACTAGCCCACTAAACTCAGTGCCACGGTCCACAGTAAAGCTGTGCACCGGACCATTAAAAGTGGTTAGGAACTTAGTTAGTGCTTCATTAACAGTCGCTGTCGTCCGATCTTTTAACCGGTATGCCCAAAGGAACCGTGATTTGCGATCGATTAAAGTTAATAAAACTGCCTTACTATGCCCACGAGGACCAACGACTGTATCTAGTTCAAAATCGCCGATGCGCTTACGTTGATTAATCATCATGGGACGCTGTTCAATTGATCGCCCCAAAGATTGATTATATTTGGATCGTTGGTCAACGTTACGCCGTTGGCGTACGCCATGTTCAGGTAGATCATTCAAGGAGAAACCAATTCTCCCCTGATTTAGCCAATTATAAATAGATTTAGTAGCTAGTTTAAATTCGTGAGCAATCATTCCTGGTGACCAGCTTAGACGTAAATGGTTGAGAATTTTTTGCTTTAACTCATCGCTCAGCTTAGTTTTCCGACCACATCGTGATCGCTTGTATTCGGCATCTGTTTGTGCTAATTCAGCCTGATAAGGTTGACATCGAGATAATTCATAAGAAATTGTTGACGGTGATCGGTTCAGCCGAACGCCCATTTGGATATTGGACAACCCTAGTTCACAAAAGGTTTCGATTTTAATTCGTTCGGAATAGGTTATACTAGACAAAAGATCAGCTCCTAAAAGATGGGTTTGTGGTAAACACCATTTTAAAGGAAGCTGATCTTTTTGTCCGAACAGCGTCGGATTAATTTTACAATCTACCATGTACGTGTCGTATATTCCGCAAATCATTTCGAATTTCTCAGGTGACCCAGTATCGCCGCTACAACCACTCGTGGCAATGATTAATGGGATATTATGGACTGGTTACGGCTGGTTCAAGACTTATAAGGATTGACCCGTTATTATTTCAAATGTTCCCGGGGTGATTTTTGGATTTATCACTGTTTTAACCGTATATATTCATTAACCGAATGACAAATTGACTGTAAACTAAAAGTCCGCTAATACGTTTAAACACGTATCGGCGGACTTTTTTGCAAGGTGTTAAGCGTTCTTTAAAGCAGCCTGAGCTAACAATAGGCCACCGGCAATGCCAGAATTGTTACCCAGTCCAGCGGGAACGATATAGTCATCCAGTGGTGGGACTTCTTCGTAGCCATTTAGATAGGCGGCAAACTTTTCACGAATCATGGGAAAGAGCTGCCGTTGATTCATAACACCACCGTTAAGAATAATTTTATCAGGTGCGACGGCGACGGTGAGGTTGACACATGCCTGTGCGATGTAGTCAGCGATGATTGGCCAGACCGGATCGTCAACGGGAATATCTTTCCCAGCTTTCCCCGTTCGTTTTCCAACTGCTGGCCCAGCAGCTAAACCTTCTAAACAGATGTCATGGTAAGGACAGTTGGACTTGAAATCGTCCCCAGGTAACCGGTTGAGTCGCATGTGACCAAGCTCAGTATGAGTGCGACCATTAAAAATGTGGTTCTGACTAATGACGCCAGCGCCAACACCGGTACCAATCGTCATGTAGATGCTGTTAGGGACGTCCTTAGCGATTCCAATCATTGATTCGCCATAAGC
>SKEB01000536.1_pt1 | contig 30218 bp, 20 predicted proteins | sample 4826561 | NCBI WGS metagenome assembly SKEB01 (sample SAMN11008820, study PRJNA524170) | human gut metagenome | biome: Human fecal sample; material: Feces; isolation source: fecal sample from pouch patient p17 | host: Homo sapiens | place: Israel: Tel-Aviv | collected 2016-03-29
ACATAAATTCATACAAAAAATGGTGGGAAATATGATACACTATAGGTATATCGAAATATTTTTATTTGATATGATTTATAATTTCATACAGGGAGGATTTATCTAATGTTAGATAAACTATTTAAACTCAATGAACGAGGTACCTCTGTTAAAACCGAGATTTTAGCGGGTATTACCACGTTTATCACGATGGCGTACATCCTATTTTTGGCGCCAAACATCTTGAGTCTTGCTGGCATGGACAAAGATGCCGTCCTCATCGCTACAGCTTTAGGTGGTGGCCTCGTAACGATTGCTATGGGTTTATTTGTTAACTATCCAATCGCACTGGCTCCAGGGGTTGGCCTCTTAGCCTTTTATTCCTTTACCGTAGTTCTCGGTATGGGTGTATCATGGCAAACGGCACTAGGTGCGGTGTTCATTTCCGGTCTCGTATTCCTCGTCCTAACGCTGACATCGATACGACAAATGATTGTTGTAGGTATACCGGCTTCTATGAAAGTCGCTATTACCGTTGGTATTGGGCTATTTATCTCCATTATCGGTTTAAAACTATCCGGTTTGATGGCGATTTCCATCAGTTTATCTCCTAACACCTTAGGCCAAGTTATACAAACACATGGCAATCTAGTACCTCCAGCATCTGAAGCATTGTTAACACTAGGTAACTTGCACAGTGGCGAAACATTGTTAGCCCTATTCAGCCTCATCTTTACCGCTCTATTAATGGCTCGTAAGATTCAAGGTTCACTCTTGATTGGTGTGTTGGTAACAACAATTGTGTCCTATGTAACGGGACTATCTACAATGCCTGAGAACTTCACAGTATTGGCAGTGCCTGACTTCTCAAAAGCCGCATTTCTTCAATTAGATATTCCTAGTGCGATCCACATGGGCTTGATTACAATTATCTTCTCCTTCACATTCGTAGAATTGTTCGACTCTATGGGTACGTTAATCGGTACTGCTACAGAGGCGAAAATTGCGGATCCTAAATCTGGTAAATTCCCAGGTCTTGGTAAAGCGATGACTGTTGACGCTATCGGCGTTAGTGCTGGCGCATTGCTCGGTACTTCTACGATTACTGCCTTTGTTGAAAGTGCGGCAGGTGTAGGTGCTGGTGGCCGTACAGGCTTAACAGCTGTCACAACAGGCGTATTATTCCTAATCTGCTTGTTCTTGGCTCCATTGGTATCCTTGGTACCAAATGCAGCCACATCTCCTGTTCTTATCATTGTCGGTGCCCTCATGTTAGGTGCTATCCGCAATATCGACTTCGATGATTGGACAGAAGGATTTCCTGCATTCCTCGTTATCGTTTTGATGCCGTTCACATACAGCATCGCTAACGGTATCTCTGCAGGTCTTATTGCATACCCTCTACTCAAAATCATTGCAGGTCGTGCAAAAGAGGTTAACTGGATTATGTACGTATTAGCGGTACTCGTTATCATCCGTTACGTATTCTTCTAATTAATACATAAAGAACCTATCTCCTAGATATTTTACTATGAACCGACCCCTTAATGTTAGACCAAAAATCTTAACGTTAAGGAGGTCGGTTCACTTTGATATCTAATGGATAGGTTCTTTTTTTAGTGCTATTTAGTATTAATGAATTGTTTTTACACCAATTAAGTCTGTACGACTTGGATCGATATCTTTTAACGGCACTACATGATTTCTATAAAACTCTGCTTCAGATGCTTTTACAGGCACTTGGAAGAACAAGAAATATGCCATATTATCCTTGTACCACGTAACACTGCGTACTAAGCCCTTATCTACATCCCCTGTATAGTGAACATCACCTATTGGAGTAGAGTCAGTCCACTGTACGTCATGGTACTCCATTGGAATATATTCTTCAGGCCATACGGTATCCATAGAGTAGCTCATGCGGAAGACCATAGTATGATTTACCCAACGACCGCTGCGCTCTTGATACTCTTTACCTTGCTTCCAATATACAGTTTCTAATACATCATTGTCATAAAAATGTGTAGCATAGTATGTATAGCCAAGCGGTAAATAACTTAGTACAGATACGTCATAGGACACCTTATGAGATGCATCGATTACACCGCTAGGTAGACCGATGGATTTACTGGTAAGTATAGGCCACACAGAATTCGTATGTGTACGCAATGGCAACCCAATCGTTTCATAAGGAGGCCAATCCGGCTCATCATTTTGTTTAACCTTTTTCGCATCATTTTCTTCAACATTTTGATTATCATTGCGGTCACCACGTAGTCGAGTATCATCAACGGCTACGTTACTCACAGGACCTACAGAGTCTACAATTTTGCTTACAAAGTTTTGATTTCTTAAAGAAGCAAAGTAGAGCATATACACTTTATTATCTTTTTCCCAGTAAGCAATTTGAATAGCGTCTTTACTATAACCTAACGTATGTACAGCGATTCCATTAGGGGTAATAAAGCTAACTGTATCCTTAGCATTGTACTTTGTCTTTTCTAATATAGGCGTTACCACTGTATCGATAGCCCAACCCATACGATATACAATATCTGTATTAGAGAAGGTTAGCTTCGGACCAAATTCTCCATCACGGCCCGTTTCCGTATAAACGATTTCTAATACGTCATGATCCTTGACCTTTACATCGCGTACTGCATAGTCTTTAGGCATATAAGACGAAACTTGTATAGGATAGCCAAATTCCTGTGCGGCACTCTCAATATTAGTTTTAACTAAATCATAATCATCAACTTGATCATACCAACGATAACGATCAGCGAGTTTTTTATTATCATCGATGAGCTTTTTATTATCTACATCTCGTTCAACAGGAACGGTATTGCCATTTTTATCTATTAACGGGTATGTAGCACTAACTGGCTGCACCCCAAAGGTACTTACTGCAGTAGCCATCGCGGCACATAAAACAGCAGATGTTATTAATTTCTTCATATTCTCTCCTATTACAAAAATTTATAATATACTCCACACAAATAATGATATATTTTCTTATTTATATCAAAATCAAGCTACCGTTTCTGTATCTCTAGCTACTTCATAAAACTTTTATCTTTCCTTTTGTGAAAGCATCGTCACAACCAAATAATGTATCTAATGCTTAGGTTCGATATAAAAAATCCTACTGAACGCTATATCATAATAGAGTTCAATAGAATTGTTGTGTCATTATTTAGTTAATGGAAGCATAATAGTATCTTGTTCAAGTTGTCTTCGTCTTTTTGCAGTGTAGTCTACCACTTTAATTTGGACTACGCCCACAGAGTTTACCATGGCTTCTGTAAAAGTAAACTCACGACCTGTCTGATGTTTCATCAATACTTGTAAGCCATGAGACTTTTCATCAATAGCCTCTAAATAAGTAGCCTCTCCACGCCCCATCACACTGGAATAAACTGAACTATATGCACAAGGAATATCACCACCTGAAACAAGGGCTTCATCACTGCCATCAATTTCGATAAATACATGAGGATTTGCTTTAATCAAGTCAAACTTCTTTCCCTCATGATGCCCATGCACATAGATATAAAGCACCTCATCTATAAATTCAAAACCAAAATGTAAGGGTACTACGTAAGGGTAATCACCATCCATCATGCCTAGGTGAATGATGCGAGTGCTATTTAAAATGCCCTTAATTTCTTCTATATCTGTAACTCTTCGGTCTTGTCGTCTCATAATAACCTCCACGACTTTACGTAAAAGATAATCTATCAATTATTATAGCAAATTATGAAAACCTTTTAACGTATTGTATGCTTTTAAAAGTATGAATATGCTTTCATTTATTCGTATGCTAATAATACTATTTACAGGATATATCTACTACAAAAATACATTTGACTTTTTATAATAGATACTGTATTATAAGAAAATAGTTTTATATATTCTATAGATTATGAAAGTTATGGTCATCCATGGCTTTTTGTATTTATAGGTAGTTTGTAGAAAAGAGGTCTTTACTATGTCTGATACGAATCAGTTAGAGCGGGGCCTTAAGAATCGCCACGTACAATTGCTCGCCATCGGCGGTGCCATTGGTACAGGCTTATTCTTAGGTTCCGGTCGGGCCATACATTTGGCAGGTCCATCCATTCTTTTTGCTTATCTCATTACTGGTCTTATATGTTTCTTTGTAATGAGAGCGTTAGGGGAATTATTATTATCTAATCTTAATCATCATTCCTTTATCGATTTTGTAGAGGATTATCTAGGCGATCGCGCTGCGTTCATCACAGGGTGGACATATTGGTTCTGTTGGCTATCACTAGCCATGGCCGATTTAACGGCCGTCGGACTGTATATGCAATACTGGATACCATGGCTTCCTCAATGGGTACCAGCCCTCGTCGTCTTAATAGCTCTATTACTCATGAACTTAACAGCCGTAAAGCACTTTGGTGAAATGGAATTCTGGTTTGCCATGATCAAGGTTATTGCCATTGTGTCCCTTATCATCATCGGCTTAATCATGATTTTCTCTGGATTTAGTACCGATGCTGGTGTTGCTGCCGTCTTTAGTAATTTATGGAATTACGGCGGATGGTTCCCGAATGGAACGATGGGCTTTATCTTATCCTTCCAAATGGTTGTATTTGCATTCACCGGCATTGAACTTGTAGGTTTGACAGCAGGTGAAACTGAAAACCCTGAAAAGGTTATTCCAATGGCCATCAATAATATTCCTTTGCGTATTATTTTGTTCTACATTGGTTCCTTGGCCATTATCATGAGTATTTACCCATGGACAGCCGTTAACCCTGCAGCCAGCCCATTTGTGGCCGTATTTACAGCAGTTGGTATTACCGCAGCAGCAGGTATCGTCAACTTTGTTGTGCTTACCTCTGCCGCATCAGCTACAAACTCTGGTATTTTTAGTACAGGTCGTATGATCTATGCCCTTGCAAAACGCGGTCACGCACCTAAATCAATGCGTCGCTTAACACATAGTAGCGTGCCATATCAAGCGACTATTTTCTCTGCTGCCGTACTACTTATTACAGTTGTACTTAACTATGTCATGCCAGAAGCAGTCTTCGTTATGATTACATCTATCTCTACATTCTGCTTCATTTTCATCTGGGCTATCATGGTTATTTGCCATTTAAAATATCGCAAAAAAAATTCTGAATTAGCGGCAAAATCTAAATTTAAAATGCCTCTATATCCAGTGATGAACTATTTAATTCTTGCGTTCTTTGCGTTCATCCTCATTATCTTGGCCTTGAATGATGACACAAGAGTTGCCTTATTCTTCACACCAGTTTGGTTCATTATCTTGTGGGCCTTCTACTCCATGCTCAATACAGGGGACGAAGATACACTTGAAGAAGAACTATTAGACCTAGCAGGTGCTAAAAAGCAAGCTAAAAAACAAACAACAGATGATCACGATGATTATGTAATTTAACACAAAGCCCCTACCTCACCGAGGTAGGGGCTTTCACTATATCCAAACTATTTCAAATTTGGGAAATTAATTTGTTCATAATTTTGTTGATAGATTGAACTATCTCCTATATTTTCATCGTAATTCATTATGGTTCGAATCCGACGCCCTTGACTGGTAACGATAATATCTATAGAAGAAGGAATTTCCTGATTCGTTTGTTGTAGATACATATACAAATCCTGCAACGCCTGAGCCTGACGTAATGCTCCTGCTCTATATTTTTCCTTAGATAAACCAGTATTTTTAATAGTTTGACCACTATATACTTGGCCCATCGTATCCGTATAGTAGAAACGAACTGTATTGTCAGATGGTATAGCCTTAATATAGATGGTTTTCCAATTCTTTTTAATCATTGATCTAGTGGATACGGCCACATTATTCACTAATGATTGTGTTTGTTTATTGATTTCTTTTGTAGTACCATTACCTACCGAGATTTCATCATTCTTCGGCATTTGCAACATAGTCATGGTTGGATCTGGTTTAACTGATTTAGCATCTACATGTTGCACGCCACAGATGCTAACTGCAGTCATAACTGCTAATGTGGATAATACCAATTTATTCATAGTTCTCTCCATACTATATATAATATATGACTAACTATATTTTATACAATTTATTATAGGCATAAATAATGTATTTATCAAGTGACGATCCTGCCCCATAAAAATAACCGATATGTTCCTCATACAAGGATACATATCGGTTATTCTTTATATAAAACTAATTACTAAAATCCGTATCCACAATGGCAAATTGTGTATAATCTGGATAACGGTTATGAAGTTCCGCCTTAATCTTTTCTAATGAACCATGTGGATCTTCTTCGTCAAAGTTAAAGATAATATCATAATAGATAATCTTTTTATCTTCTCGTACGTAGAAGGCATGGACTTGGACTACATTAGTATACAAACTGATAACTTGATCAAGCGCTTTTTTGATTTCAAGAACTTCTACGCTTGGTTGATTTTCTGCGTATACGCCGACAGTCATATTAATGCCAAACTTTTTATAAAGATGAACTGCAATTCCTTTAGTTAAAGGATGGACCTCACCCACTGTCATCGTATCTGGCAACGAAATATGTACAGAACCAATCACTTCACCTGGTCCATAGCTATTTAGCACTAGGTCATATACACCGCCTACATGTGGATGTTGCGCGATAGTTTCTTTGATGTTTCGAATAAGATCATCATCGGCGCGAATACCAAGCAAATGATTATACATATCCCGCAAGATCTCATAGGCTGCTTTCAAAATTAATAGCGAAATTAAAGCCCCTACATAGCCTTGAATATCTACATTAAAGAAATATACGAGGCCTGCAGACACCAATGTGGCAAAGGTAATCACCGCATCAAAAAGAGCATCAATACCAGACGCTACAAGGGCATCCGATTTATATTTCTCACCTTGAGACTTAATGTATCGCCCCATCACAACCTTTACAACGATAGCAACAGCGATGATAGCAAGGCTTGGAATATCAAATGTGGATACCTCTGGATGAAGAATTTTATCTATCGATTCCTTAAGGGACCCAATGCCTGCACCGAGAATGATGAAAGCAATAGCCATGGTAGTCATATATTCTATACGGCCATGTCCAAATGGATGCTCCTTATCGGCTCCTTTTGCGGCCAGTTTTGTACCGGCAATTGTCAACACCGAAGAAAGAACGTCTGTTAAGTTATTTACCGCATCAAGGATTATGGCGATGGAATTCGATGCCAATCCTATTATCATTTTAAAAATGACAAGCACCACATTGCCTATAATGCCCTTGATACTGGCGAGCGTAATACCCCGATTACGTTCAGCACTATTTTCTTGTAAAATCATACTATTACACCTCTTACATACTATATGTACAATATTAAATAATTTATATGTGTACGTTTATTTGTATTATAGCTTATGGATTATCATTTGTCACTATAATTTTTGATATATTTTCACCAAATCCATTGATTTTACTGAACTTATCAGTCATTCTCATTTCTCAATTAGAAACTTTTATATAGTTAAGAAATCATTCTACTACTGAATGCCCATTCTAGTTAAGCTTGAACAGTTATACGGTCTCCAGAACGCATATGTGTAAAAACAACCTTTATTGCACGTAGTGCAAATGGTTCCCCTGTAGATTTCGCCCCATACAATGTATCCCCTAACAAAGGATGACCTATATGACTAAAGGCCACTCGGATTTGATGTGTTTTACCTGTATATAAGCGAACTGCCACTGCTGTACAAGGCTGATTCCCTAAGTTATGCACAGAATTACCCACATTTTCACCCTGTTTATCCACAGCATTCACTGTGCTGTCCACATTTTCATGGGATATATCCACAATATTTTGTAGGTTATGCACAGAGTTATCCACAGCCCCATTCGGATATCGGTGTAAAACGGTAAAATCTGTCCGTGTTTCTTTCCCTTGTGGATTTACTTCATAATGAACCCCATCTATACTCTTAGCCATAGGTAAAACTAAAGAGTTCTCATCGGCGTCGATAATCCCTTCAACAACAGCCATATACCATTTTTCAAAGGTATTATCATCCATCTGTTGTTGATACAAGCTTTGGGCTAAGCCGCTTTTAGCAATGACGATACAACCTGTCGTATCTCGATCAAGGCGATTTAAGAAACGAATCTTTCTCTTAATACCATTTTCCTTAAAATAATGAGCAACACCATTAGCCAGAGATACTTGGCCCTTTGAATTTACCGTAAGGCCTGCAGGCTTATCGAGAATTAATAAATCATCGTCTTCATAGAGAATATGTAAATCCATTGCAATTGGTTCATGATCAATCTTTTCCTTAGCCATAGCAATCCAAATTTCATCACCTACGGTAACCTCTGCATGAGGAGTTGCTTTATGGTCATTTACATGGACTAACTTTTCATCAAATAGCTTTACCATAGCTTTTCTAGGATACTTAGTATCTAACAAGGGCCCTAGTGTCACAATATCTTTTGATATACTTTGTTCTGTTTCTATATCACTAGTAGAAATCGTCCAAAGAATATCATCTGGTCTATGCGTTTTTCGTGCCATTACATACTCCTTTCTACGAGTTTTACATCCCTTGGCATATAATCAAGGAATGCACTTGGCGCTGTGCCTTGGCCCCGTTGTGATTCATTGGTATAGGTAATAACCAGCTCCTGTTTTGGTCGCGTAATGGCCACATAGAACAAGCGTTTTTCTTCATCCTCATTGCCCTCGCGTAAGGACATAAAACTAGGAAAGGTCCCTTGATTCATACCCGCCAAAAATACATGGTCAAACTCACTACCCTTTGCTTGATGAACCGTAATAATCGGTATCTTAGATTGTTTACTCATCTGTTGTGGCTCACCAGCCGTCAAGGCAGCTAATTGCAAAATATGATTGAGACGAGCTAATCCCGTTGTACCTTCATATTCCTTATCTAATGATTCCATAATACGATACAAATCTCGTATATGCTCAACCTTGGCCATTTCACCGTGGCTCTTATAATAGTCTAGTACGCCCATTTGATTCATAATATAGGCCAATAATTCCGTTGGATTATCGGTATGCATCTTTCTGCGCAAGGTTGCCATTTGAGACGCAATCGTTGTGAAAGCCGCCTTATATTGATTAATGGCTACCATGCGATCCGTCGTTGTGGGCACAATATTTTCACGGACTGCGTAGATTAATAATTGGCCCGTAGCGATAATATCATCCATCGCATTATGGGTAGGCGTATGATTGATAGGAAAATATTTTGATAAAAATCCTAACTTATGATTTTCCAGTGTTGGATAGAACCGTCTAAAGATATCTAGTGTATCATATACGGCCTTAAATTGAGGCTCTCCTAAATTATGGCGCGCTAATTCATGGCTCAAAATGCTAATATCGTAATTTACATTATGACCTACAATGATACGATTGTTAGAAAATTCTTTGAAAGCCTCTAATACAACTTCAGGGCTTTCACCATGCTCTGCTAAATATGCATCCGTAAAGCCATGAACGAGTTGGGATGTGCCCACCGATTTACCAGGATTGATAAACCGTTCAAACCGTTCTATTTCATTGCCATCTTTATCAATGCGCATCGCCGCAATTTGTATAATTCTATCTTGTGTCGTATCAGTACCGGTGCTTTCTACATCGTATACTACGACTTCACCCACCTCAAGACCAACTACCAATTTGGCATATGGCTCAGCTTCAAAGATGGGCATATCCATAAAATCCGTCAATTTTAACCCTACACTACGATTTTTTGGACTTTCAATATCGCGAATACGCGCGTCGCCAATGCCCGATACATAGCGTTTAATAATGCGTTTCGCACTGACCGCATCATTAGGATTCATCAAGAGCTTAAAGTACGCCATGATATCTTTAATCTCCTGACGGCGGAAGAACTTATATTCATCAATAATCATAAACGGACGACGTTCAGATTCTGGCTTATCTTGATTATATCGTTCAAACTGTTCACTTAAACGCTGTGCCTTGCGATTATCGCGAACCAACACACCAATAGATGCATCCTTTGGAAGCGCACAAATACGGTCATAAATAAATTTTGATTCCGTATATTCATTGCGACAACCTTTCACGAGGATAGGTGCCCCATCACTAGCACTATTGGCCTCTGGCATTTCATCGTACACAGTTCCAACGAGTTGGGGAAACATGTTCTGCAATGTTTTAAAAGCCATTGTAAACAAAGTGCGATTAGAGCGATAGTTTTTATAGAATATGATTTTTAGAGGATTAAAATCACGGGTAAATGCCTCTAATAAACGGAACGGATCTGAGCCGCGCCATTCGTAGATAGTTTGGAAATAGTCCCCACATAAAAGAACATGATTACCTTCCCATAGCATTTCCATAACCTTATATTCTAATGAGCCCGTATCTTGCATTTCATCAACGGAAATATATTGATAGCGACTGCGCCACCGTTCTCGAATATCTGGATTTTGAAATAGTCGATGCACACCACAGATTAAATCAGTAAAATCAACGCCGTGAACGGATTGTAAACTTTCATCATAACGAGCAATCCATTCATGACCATGCGCCCAAAAGTCCGACAGATCCTCAGTAGCAAGAGTATTGTAATTGTAAAATAATTTCTCTATTTGCTTAGATTGCTCCTGCTCTAAACGTTGTATCGTTCGTTTGTAATCATCTATCAACGATTCAGAATAGAATTCATATACAGAACGATATTCCTTTACCATGCTTATAAGGCTAGCAAAGTTCATATCCCGCATATTTCTCGGTTTATATGGCAAATATAGTTCTTTACAATCCTCTTCATCAAATATAGTCACATCTGTATAGAGCGACTCATCTCGCTTGCCCTCTTGTTGAAGAACGTAAAAACAAAAGCTGTGGAACGTACTAATCTCCACAGCCTTTGCAGGTTGGCCAACGAGGGATTCGATGCGCAACTTCATCTCCTGTGCTGCCTTATTTGTAAAGGTCATGCACAAAATCTGATGCGCCTCGCAGCGGCCACTTTCAATAATATAGGCCACTCGATAAGCCAGTGTATTCGTTTTTCCCGTCCCAGCGGACGCCAACAAGAGGATGTTTCTATCTAGTTCATCGATGACGCGTTGTTGTTCGCTATTGATAACCATGATATCCTCTCCTTATATTATAAGCCGTAGTATAGAGCGGCCAGTACCATCGGAATGGGGCCAAATAGTACGGTCAAAGCCCACACACCAAAGCCAATATCCATTGGTATATGCAATACATGAATGCATACCATGTATGTCACAATGCCTAATACTACATTTAGAGCTACCTTTTTAATGGTAAAAAAAGCAAGTTTCAAGGCGATAACAATGACCAATACAGATATAATCGCCTCAGTCATAGGCGCTGCCAATAATGGCGCGAGTAATATGTTCATATTATCCTTTCATCTCCTGGCGGTTTACAACGGCACCGCCCAAGGTCAATTCATCGGCATATTCGATATCTCCACCTACAGGAACACCGCGGGCAATACGCGTTACCTTGATGCCAGTCGGCGCTAGTAGACGTGCCAAATATAAGGCCGTCGCCTCCCCTTCTACATCAGGGTCCGTTGCGAGAATAACCTCTTGTACGACACCATCACGCAAACGAGCAATCAGCTCTTTAACGCGAATGTCTTCAGCACCAATGCCCTCCAAAGGTGACAACGCCCCCTCTAAGACATGGTAGAGCCCCTTGTAATCACCGCTGCGTTCTATGGCAATCACATCGCGAGAGGTTTCTACGACCATAATCGTGGTTTGATCTCGATTTGGATTAGAGCAAAATTCACAAGGGTCCTGCGCAGATAGATTAAAACAAATAGAACAATGGCAGGTTGCCCCTTTGGCTTCAACAATGGTATTGACCAATCGGTCCACCTCTTCTTGCGGCATTTCCACAAGATGGTATGCCAAGCGGCGGGCAGATTTTGATCCAATGCCTGGCAATCTGCGCAACTGTTCTACGAGCCGTTCTAATGCGTTTGTCATTTAGAATAAACCTGTTGGCAAGTTAAGACCACCTGTTACCTTGCCCATTTCTTGAGACAATAGGTCATCTACTTTTTTGCTTGCTTCATTAACAGCAGCCATTACCAAATCTTCAAGCATTTCCACATCTTCAGGATCAACTGCGGACGGATTCAACTTCAAAGATTCAATCATCTTTTCGCCATTCATAATAACAGTAACAGCGCCGCCACCTACGGATGCTTCTACTGTACGAGTTTTTAACTCTTCTTGCATTTTTTTCATGTCAGCTTGCATTTTTTGAACTTTTTTCATCATGCCTGCCATATTGCCCATACCTTTACCGAACATTGTATTTCCTCCTTATAGAACTGTGAAAGTCCTTGCAAAATAAATTAACTATATACTGAAAATTATAATTTACTCTTCTATGACCTCTACATAAATGTCATGGTCTTCTGAAAGTTTCTCTAATGTTTTAGCCAACAGTGGGTTTTGTTGTTCTTCAACGCCCATATGTTCAGGGTCCCACTGGTATTCACGCTTTGGGACGGCTTCTACCTCCACGGTTGCACCGCTATCCATAGGCCGATTAATAACTTCACCATCATCAGTCATTACCTGTGTTCCGTCTAGACTCATAACAGGTATACCGCCGTCATCATGAGCCGTCTTTTTCTTAGCAGATGAATCCTCATCTCCCTTACTGCTCGGTGGTTTTATACCTCTTGCTTTAAGAGCAGCTAACGCAGCCTCTCTAGCATTATTGCGAGCTTCGGAGCTTATAGGCTCTGGTGGTTTTACATCACCAGATACATCTTGGGTTTCAGATTGTATAGTAGCTCCGGGCTTCTCTTCAGTATCCTGAGTCGCTATAGGCGTAGAGGATACTGTTTCACCATTATCAAGTAAGTCTGTTTCTACCGGTGGTGGCGGGGCCTCAACAACCGATGTAGGCTGTGACCTCTTAGGCTGTACAGCTCGATTAGAGCGTGCTCCGCTAGCCATCATATACTCTTTATAGACATCTGTCTCGATATCAACGATTTCTAAAGACACCGAATAGCCCAACGCATATTGGAAAGCTAATGCAATTTCCTTGCGGTTTGCCTCATTAGTAGCCAAGGTAAGGGATATCCCCTTTTTAAAAGCTACGACTGCTTTTTCACGATCTACATAAATAACTTGGCCTTGACCAATAATATTATATGCTAATCCCTTATCGCTGTCCTTTAGATATTTTATCACAGTAGTCTGAATGGTTCTATATTCCCCAGAGTCCACCATGGTTTCACCGATAACAGCGACTTGGCTAATACCCGTATTCTTCTGACAGCCAGTATTTCTCGTTGTTCGAGACGTACCAGTCTTAGGTGGTACTGCACCGGAATTCTTCATCGGTGGTGGTGTCATACCAACACCATGCATAGGTGGTGGCACAGTTCCCGTAATTGGTGGCGGTGGAATAAAATCATCATCTACTACATTTGACCTTGATGCATTAGGCGTAGCCACAAAATTAATAGGTGGCGCCACCATCGGTGGGCCTTGTTGTTCCAATTTGGCCAGCCGATTGAGTACGCCTTCGCGTGACTCGCGTTCAGACTGTTCTAATGCAGACAAACGGTCCTCCACATCGTCATGAGCCTTTGATACGCCTGCGCATAAAACCAATAGGCCCATTTCAATAACAGTCCGTGGGTTATCTACCTGCTTTGCATCGCTCATGATGGATTGCAATTGCTTAATGTATTGATTAATAGTACCAAACTCAATATCTTGTGCTTGTTCTAAGAATTCTGCGCGGAACGAATCATATACCTTTAATTCCTCAGCATCGGGAGCGACCTTAGCAATCAATAGAGCCCGTAAGTGTTGTGTAAGAGCCTCCATGATTTGAGCCCCATCACGCCCTTCACTGAGTGCATTTTGAATATACTTCAATACAGCTGGGCCATCGCCATTGTGCAAGGCAGATAGAAATTTAATAATCCAGTCCTTACTAACGAGGCCAATGAGTTCCTCTACAACAGAAGGTGTAATCTCGCCACTGGCCATGCCCACACATTGATCGAGAATACTTAAGGCATCGCGCAAGCCACCATCCGCATGAACCGCGATGAGACGTGCTGCATTATCCTCTAAGGCAAAGCCTTCTTTATCCGCAACATATTGTAACCGCTGTGCAATATCATCAGATGTGATACGTCTAAATGTATATCGTTGGCAACGAGATACGATGGTAACAGGCAGTTTTTCAATCTCAGTGGTCGCAAAGATGAACATCACGTGATCTGGTGGTTCCTCTATCGTCTTTAATAGGGCATTCCACGCTTCATTGGTAAGCATATGGGCTTCGTCGATGATGAATACCTTTTTACGCCCCTCTACAGGCATAAACTTTACGCTTTCACGTAAAGCACGAATCTCATCGATACCACGATTCGACGCCGCATCAATTTCGAGGACGTCCATAGACTGACCACTCAAAATCGATTTACATACGCTACATTCATTACAAGGATGGTCGGTAGGGCCATGTTCACAATTAATGGCACGTGCAAAAATCTTAGCCATACTCGTCTTACCAGTCCCGCGCGGGCCTGCAAATAGATACGCATGAGCCACCTTATCCTCGCGAATAGCGCGCATCAACGTATCTGATACCTGATGTTGCCCAACCACATCGGTAAACGTCTGCGGACGGTACTTACGATATAGCGCCATATATGCCATCGGAACACCCCCTTTTCCCTGTAAACAGTCCGTAATTAGCAATACTTTATTATACCATATTACGCAAAAAAGAGGGCGTCCTTTCACGTCCTCTTTTAGTATAACTAGTACCAACTAGTACCTTATTCAGCTACAACAAGTAGATAAAAAAAGCGGCCCCAAAGGCCGCCTTGCAATATTCGATCACGACAGCCCCCGGGTTCCCCGTGGCACATGAAGGTTACCGCTTAGTGCTGCTACCTCTCAGTCCTGACACGATTCACAGGCCCCCATTGCACAGGCCCGAGAACTGCCATGATCCAATATTGCAATACAAATATTATACATGAAAATGCCTCTATAGTCAAAACTATAGAGGCATTCTACATTACATTCTATCTAAGTTATATTAGATTAGAACTTATTTTGCATATTTTTCTTTAAATGCAGCCAATTGAGCTTCTTCTAAGGACAAGCCTTGTTCTTTGAATCGTTCAATAGCAGCATGCATTTCTTCGTATGCTACAGGAACAACCTTAGTAAATCTATTGGCAAAGTTATTCCAGTTTTCAAGGATATGACGGCCTTTTGTGGAATTAGTATGTAATACATGTTGTTCTACTAATTCTTTGATACGTTTAAGATCATCATTATTAACAGGGCGTAATTCTACAAGACCTGTATTTACATAACGTTCATCACAATCGAGGATGTACGCATAGCCGCCGGACATACCTGCTGCAAAGTTACGACCAATTTTACCAAGTACGAGAACTTCGCCACCTGTCATGTATTCACAACCATGGTCGCCTACACCTTCCACAACAGCTGTAATACCACTGTTACGAACGGCGAAACGTTCACCAGCTACACCATTGATAAAGGATTTACCAGATGTAGCACCATAGAAGGCAACGTTACCGATAAGGATATTTTCGTCAGCTTCAAAAATAGATTTCTTAGGAGGGTAAACAACGATGGTACCGCCGGATAAACCTTTACCGAGGTAGTCATTTGCATCACCTTCGAGTTCTAATGTCATGCCTTTTGGAATGAAAGCACCAAAGGATTGACCTGCAGAACCTTCAAAGTTCAACTTGATTGTGTTATCTGGAAGTCCGATTTCACCATAACGACGTATTACCTCAGAACCAACTAGTGTACCTACTACACGGTTAATGTTGTTGATAGCCAATTTAGCGCGAATAGGTTTTTGATCTTCGATAGCAGGACGGCACATACGCAAGAGTTTGGACATATCCAATGTGCGTTCCAATTCATGGTCTTGATCGATGGTATGCATATGACCAACAGACGCATCGATGTATGGATGGAACAAGATACGTTTCAAATCGACACGAGACAATTTGAAGTTATCGTCTTGAGATTTTTGACGAACAAGGTCGATACGACCAACGAGTTCAGCTACGGAACGGATGCCTAAGCGAGCCATGATTTCACGTAATTCACGCGCGATGAAGATCATCAAGTTTTCTACATATTCAGGTTTGCCGTTGAAACGAGCACGCAATTTTTCATCTTGTGTAGCCACGCCATAAGGGCATGTGTTGAGGTTACATACACGAGCCATTTTACAGCCTACAGCTACAAGTGGTAATGTACCGAAACCAAACAACTCAGCACCAAGCATAGCCGCAACAGCTACGTCGAAACCAGTCATCAATTTAGAGTCTACCTCTAATTGAACGCGGTCACGCAAACGGTTAAGCATCAATGTTTGATGAGTTTCAGATAAACCAAGTTCCCAAGGCACACCAGCGTGTTTTACAGATGTACGACCAGCCGCACCTGTACCGCCGTCATAACCGGAAATCAAGATATTATCTGCTTTTGCTTTCGCCACACCAGCTGCGATAGTACCAACGCCAGCTTCGGAAGTCAATTTAACGGAAATGCGAGCATCTTTATTGACGCATTTCAAATCGTAAATTAATTCCGCCAAGTCTTCGATGGAGTAAATATCATGATGTGGTGGAGGAGAAACAAGTTCTACACCTGGTGTGGAGTGACGAGCCTTACCGATTTCAGGATATACCTTTTTACCTGGCAATTGACCACCTTCACCTGGTTTAGCACCTTGTGCACATTTGATTTGCAATTCTTTTGCATGAATCAAGTAATTAGCAGTTACACCGAAACGACCGGATGCAATTTGTTTTACTTCAGAGTTCATGCTATCCCCATTAGGCAATGGTTTAAAGCGTGCAGAGTCTTCGCCACCTTCACCGGAGTTAGATGTAGATCCAAGACGATTCATGGCAATAGCGATTGTTTCATGCGCTTCTTTACTGATCGCACCATAACTCATAGCGCCTGCTTTGAAGCGTTTTACGATGGATTCTTCAGGTTCAACCTCTTCAATAGGAATACCGCCGCCTACAGGATAGTTCAATTCCATCAAGGAACGCAATGTAACGTGGTAATCATTGCGAATGGCTTTAGAATATTCCTTATATTTTGCATAATCCCCGTTGATAAGAGATTCTTGCAACAACTCAATGGTCTTAGGGTTGAATAAATGTTCTTCCCCGTCTTTTACAGGGCCGTACCAACCGCCTGGTTCGAGAACAGATTCGTCTTTTTTGAAAGCTCGATCAAAACGAGCCAACGCTTCTGTTGTAACACCATACAAACCAATGCCACCGATACGTGTTGGTGTATTTACGAAATATTTTTTAATGAAATCAGAGTTAAGACCTAATGCTTCAAAGATTTGAGCACCATGATAGGAACGCACTGTAGAAATACCCATTTTGGACATAACCTTCATAATGCCACCAACAGCAGCCTTAATATAGTTTTGTTCCGCCTTTTCTAATGTAATATCACCAAGGCGTTTGCGCGCATGTAAATCTTTGACTGTTTCAAATGCCAAATAAGGGTTGATAGCAGTTACACCATAACCGATCAATGTACAGAAATGATGTACCTCACGAGGTTCACCAGATTCAAGAATCAAGCCAATTTCTGTACGCAATACTTTGCGAATCAAATGATTATGAACAGCTGCCACAGCTAACAATGCTGGAATTGGCGCATGGTTCGCATCAACACCACGGTCAGATAAAATTAATACATTTTGATCTGTACGTGCTGCTTCTTCTGCTTTTTCACACAATTCTTTAAGTGCCTCGCGCATTCCGTCTACACCCTTAGATGGGTCAAAGAGGATTGGCAATGTCACAGATTTCATACGACGGCAAGCAAGAGCTTTGATAGATGCCAATTCTTGATTTGTAAGGATTGGTGTACGCATAGACAATGCATATGTACCAGTCTTATTAGGATCTGTTAAGTTGCCGGAGTTGCCAAGCATTACGCGTGTAGATGTAACCATTTCTTCACGAATCGAATCGATTGGAGGATTTGTTACTTGCGCGAACATTTGCTTAAAGTAGTTATATAGTAATTGTGGTTTTTCAGAGAGGATTGCCAAAGGCGCATCGGCACCCATGGCACCTACAGGATCTTTACCATCCTTCGCCATAGGCACAATCATACGTACCAAATCCTCTTGAGTATAGCCAAATGCTTGTTGTTGTTTGAATAAATCCTCTACAGCTGGCACATCACTTTCATCAGCTTGTGTGATTTCGGACAAATGAATAACATGTTCTTTTACCCATTCATCATATGGCAATTCAGTTGCAATGCGTTGTTTAATTTCATCATCGGAAATGATACGTTGTTCCGCCGTATCGATAAGAAGCATTTTGCCTGGTTCCAAACGACCTTTTGCGCGAATATTTTCCGCATTTTCATTCACAACGCCCACTTCAGATGCCATGATAACGCGGTCATCTGTTGTTACATAGTAACGAGCAGGACGCAAACCATTACGGTCGAGAACACCGCCGATAACAGTACCATCCGTGAAGCCCATAGCAGCAGGACCATCCCATGGTTCCATCATAAAGCTATTAAATTCGTAGAAGTCATGTTTTTCTTGGCTCATGAGCTTATTGCGTTCCCAAGGTTCAGGAATCATCATCATGATCGCATGAGGCAAGGAACGACCTGTCATATGCAAGAATTCCAATGTGTTATCGAACATAGCAGAGTCGGAACCACTATCATCTACTACAGGGAATACCTTTTTAATATCAGGGAACAATGGAGACTCAGCTTTACCTTCACGAGCATTAATCCAGTTTACGTTACCGCGAATTGTATTAATTTCACCATTATGAACTAAGAAACGGTTAGGATGCGCCCGAGCCCAGCTTGGGAATGTGTTCGTACTAAAACGGGAGTGAACCATTGCCAAGGCGGATGTAAAATCAAGGTCGCTCAAATCAAGGTAGAAGTCACGCAATTGACCAGGAGTCAACATACCTTTATATACAATTGTTTTAGAGGACAAGGATGCAATATAAAAGTCGCTAGATAGTTCCTTACTCAATGGAATAATGCGTTTTTCCGCCAATTTACGGATAACATATAATTTACGTTCAAATTCCGCATTATTCGTTACATCAGGGCCTTTACCAATGAGAATTTGGATCATCCAAGGACGAATAGCAGCCGCTTCCTTACCAACTTTAGTACCATCTACAGGCACTTCACGCCAACCGAGAACGACTTGCCCCTCTTCGCGCACTACTTCTTCAAAAATACGTTTTTGCTCATTGCGAAGACTTTCATATTTATGCGCAAAAATCATGCCCACACCATATTCGCCTGCTGCAGGTAAACTAATGCCCAACACTTCGCATTCACGTTTAAAAAATTCATGTGGGATTTGTACTAAGATACCAGCACCATCGCCTGTATCCTTATCTGCACCAGCACCACCACGATGTTCAAGACGCTCTAAAATACGCAAGCCATCATCGATGATATCATGGGATTTTTTGCCCTTAATATTTACAACAAAACCCATACCACAGGCATCTTTTTCAAATTGACTGCTATACATGCCATTTGTTTCGAGTCTAGCCTGATCTAAACGTTGTTGATCAATAACGCTACCATTCATCTCCATAGCTTTTGTACTCCTTCTCATATCACTTGATGTTTCACAACCTCTATAATCATTATATATAAGCCTTGTGAAAGTTACTTCCATTTCAATATTCATATAAAATTTAGATTCTATAGAATTTAATGTCTATACACAGTATACCAAAGTCCACTGTAAATTGATAATATAAAAACCGCAATCTAACTTGCGGTAAAATCATAGCCATATGCGTATTTTGTATACATGATCCATTATAGGAAAACAAAAAGGGTTAAAATTTTTCCACTAGCCGATTCCACTTAGCCTTGAAGGCTTCGTATGGCTAGCGTCAAAACTTTAACCCCTTCCCTTTACAGTACTACTACTGGTAGTTATAGATTAAGCAAACACTTCATCAAAGCATGCTTCATCAATCAACGTTCCCACATAGAAATCGCTGAAGATACCATATCGTGCACTCGCTTCTTCAAAGCGCATATCATAAACAATTTTCTTAAATTGAATGTCATCATTACTAAAAATAGTAACGCCCCATTCCCAATCATCAAGACCAACACCACCTGTAGTGTACTCAGATAGTACTTCTAAATATGGTCTACCAGTGATGCCATGCTCACGCATCATACGCCCGCGCTCCTCTTGAGGCAACATATACCAATTATCATTGCCTTCACGCTTCTTCGTCATATTATAAAAACAAATATATTTATCCTTTGGTACAGTTGGATACAATTTCGCATCCACCTCAGGCGTATCAAGCTTAGCTTTCACATATGCACTAACCTCGGTTACAGACGTATAAGAATACGTTTGAACAAGCACAGACGCAATCGTTAAACGACGGAATTTGTGTTCCCATTTCGCCAAATCCTCAAGAGACGGCGCCAAAATCCACAACAAAAGATCGCCCTTATAACCATTCACATCATAGAATGCATAACTACCTTCTTTAGCTTGGTGCATAGACTCCAACTCAGCCAAAAACGCCTTTAACTCACCGCGAGCCTCAGCCTTCTCCTCTACATCAAAACAATTCCAAGCACTAAAATCCATGGAAAACACCATATGTTGACTATGCCAACCCTCAACAGTAGAAATTGCCTTACCCATAATACCACTCCTTTTCACATAAAATATATAAAAATAACATTTACAAATCAAAACACTTTAATAGATCAAGGCCCTAGGCCGAAGACCATTCTCCTCTAGTCTGGGCTAAAGGAACCTTGTGCTACGAGCTGCCTAAAATACTCTACTGTAGGTTCTAGATGGGCTCTATGTATCAAAATATTACCACGGTAGGTGATGGATTTTGGTTAATGTTTATTCTGCAGTAGGTACGGGATGGTCTTCAGGAGGCGACTTTAGTAGGTCAAGGCCCTAGGCCGAAGACCGTTAAGCTAGCTGGAGCCTACTGAAGACCATCTCGTACCGGCCACGTAGCAATAATCAAAATCCATCACCAGCTACGTAGCACTCATACAAACACCCATCCAAAACCAGCCACGTAGTATTATTGAGACAACCGTTGCACAAGTTCCTTAGCCTGTTTCACCCCATCCGGTATCCCAATCCCATCAAACGGTGTCCCAATGAGATACAAATTAGGATAATGTTCTTTCACATGCTCCCGAACGGCTGCGATAGCAGCACGATGGCCCACATTATATTGAGGCATACAATGTATTAAACGATTGATTTTAATCCACTCTGGATTAGCTTTAAAGTTCATAATACGTTGAATTTCTTTAAGAGCTAATGCAGAAAGTTCTTCATCACTATAGCGTTCCACCACATCATTACCAGGTTTACCGATAAAAACGCGAAGAACGATTTTATCATCTGGCGTTGTTTGTGGCCATTTTTGATTTAATATGGTACACGCCGTTAATGGTGTATCCGTTTTACGAGTAATCAACAAGCCAGAGCCTTTTAGTTCGCCATCAAAGGTCGCTTTATCAAAGGCCATGATTGCAATAGCACAACTGGATTGTTCCATATTGCGTACGCCATCAAATCCAGTATCTCCAATAAACCAATCTTTATACGTAGCTGGTGGTGTAGAGATAACCAACATATGGGAGGTTTCTTCTCGACCATTCACATTATAACGATACACTGTATCAGCATACGATATATCTCGAACAAGGGCCTTAGTAGTCAATGTAACATTGGATGGCATTTGTTCCACAATCGCACTTACCACACTTTCAAGACCACCCGTTAATTGTCTAAACATACCGGATTGTGATGCGGTTCCTTTTGATGCTTTTAGATTTCTATTCGTTCGCTGAATACTAGATTGTTTCTTATCAAATTGAGCATCCGTCATCGTTCCTTTACCCGCACGGGGAACGTCGCCTTCATTAACAGCACCTTTAGCAGCCTTAGAGACACCCGCCTTTTGATGGCTCATCTTAGCAGCAATCATGCCCTTAACCATATTGCCATATTTTTGTTCTACTTGAATAAAATGTGGAAACGTAGATAATAGACTGATTTTATAAATATCGCCACCATAAATACCCGCCAATAATGGCTCAATTAATTTATCCATCATTTCTTGACCTAAATGATAGAGGAAGAAATGACCAATCGATACATCGCCGTGAGCATCTAAGGGATACGGTTTCTTAAAATAATCAAGACCAGCACGCACTTTACCAGCCCAGGAAATTAAGGTCGCTTTCACAAAAGGCATCATTTCCGTAGGAACGCCCATGATGGAACCACCTGGAATTGGGTGAATGTTACCGCGGTCATACACATAGGCCTGCCCCGTTTCATTGGATACAAGCGTATCTGCTAGACCAAGATCTGTAATGAGATCCGTCATTTCCGTTTTGCGGCCCAAGTAGGAATCCGGTCCTAACTCAACAACAAAATCATCTACTTGTTGCGTTTGAATTTTACCTCCAAATCGAGGGGCCTGTTCATATAATTGTATCTGCCAATCTGGTTTGGCATGGCCTAAATAATAGGCTGCAGTAAGCCCCGTAAGGCCACCACCAACAATCGTTACCTTCACTTATTAATCCTTTCTCGTATAGCCTTTGCCATAGCCTCCATAAATAGGGTATTTCCATTGGGCATAGGCAGACGTTCATATGTAGCCCCAGCATTTTCAACGATATTCCGACAAATAATATCATTATCATACAAAATTTCTACATGATCGCTAACAAACCCAAAAGGAATACATACAATCCGTTTGGCTCCATCTCTAAGAGCCTGTTCAATGACACTTTCAATGGTAGGACCTAACCATTCACCATGGGGCGCCGCACTTTGCCATGCCTGATACCAGTGATTAAGGCCTACCATTTTTGCAATTTGATTTGATGCGGATATGACTTCATCTTCATAGCTACCAACCGTTGAAGTAGGTACACTATGGGCAGAGAAAATACAGGCTGTATCAGCTTGTAATGGATTCGCGGCCATCAACTGTGAACGCCAATATTCAAAAAACTGTGGTCTATTCCACCAAGATTTGATAATTTCACAAGATATATCCGGATACGCTCGTAATATAGAATGTAATTTCCGTTCATATGCGCCCGTTCCAACCATAGAATAAAACGGCGATGTAACAATGCATAAAATAGAAGTATATCCTGCAGCTGCTATGGATTCTACAGCTTGTTCTATACTATTAGGCATATGAAGATAGGCCAAATACATCGCGTCTATTGCCAATAGGGATTTAAGAGTTTTCTTTTGCTCTTCCCCCATCGTTTGCAACAGCTTATTATCCCATTGTCCGATGGCATCGTAACGAGCAGTTAGAACCTTCAATTCTCGTTCTGTCGGAATTTTTCCGCGTCGAATGCTCGTCAAATAGGGTAACAAATCAGATGGTTGACGAGGTGTACCAAAAGATAATAACAGTATAGCCTGCTTCATATTATCGGCTTTCACGAGCCCACAATTCACGGCTCTTTTCATGAACATAGTCTGTCAACCAATGTAATTTTGCTGGATCCGCCTCAGGGAATACGCCATGCCCTAAGTTAAATACATGTTTACCATGGCGAACGCCATCCGTTAAGATTTCATCTACCACCTTGGCTATTGTTTTTGTATCCCCGTATAAATAAGCCGGATCAAGGTTCCCCTGTACTGTTTGTGTAACACCTCTATCCTTAGCCGCCCCAAGAGAGCTTCGCCAATCTAAGGCGATAACATCAAGAGGTAATTTAGCCCAAGTAGAAACAAGGTGGTCTGTGCCGACACCATTCATAGCGAGCGGCAAGTTAGGGAATCTAGATTTTACTGTGGAAATAATACGTTTCATATGAGGGAAAATAGCTTGCTCATATTCTGTACTATTAACGGCACCCACCCAAGAGTCAAAGATTTGTAAAGCATTAGCACCAGCGCGCGCTTGCATTGACAAATACTCGATGGACATATCCGCTAGTTTTTCCATTAGTCTATTCCAAATTTCGGGTTCGCTGATTAACATCCCACGAGTTTTGTTATAACTTTTCGTAGGACCTCCTTCAATAAGGTAAGACGCGATGGTGAATGGTGCACCACAAAAGCCAATAAGAGGTACATCAAGCACCTCGGTAGTCAACAACTCAATAGTTTTGGCAATATACTCTACCTTTGTTGCATCAAACGCATATAATCGTTCAATATCTTCCATACGGCGTATTGGAGTATCAAATACAGGACCTACACCAGGTTTAATATCCACATTCACGCCAATAGCCACCATAGGGCTCATAATATCCTTATAAAGAATAGCCGCATCAACGCCATATTCTTTAACAGGCAGTTCTGTCACTTGTGCGCAAAGCTCTGGTTGTTTGGTAATTTCGAACAATGTATACTTCTCTTTTATCTTACGATATGCAGCCTGACTGCGCCCTGCTTGGCGCATATACCATACCGGTGTTATGCCAGGGTTCTTGCCCTGAATCATATCTAAATAAGCAGTATTCAAATTTCCACCCCTTTCTACAAAACACACCCATACATGTATATAAGATTTTATATTAGAATGTCACGCTTATATTAAAAGTGTACCCCAAAAGTGATGAATATGCAAAGCCATTTATTATCTATATTTTTAGGGATAGAAATTTATGCACGTTGTAATATATGCGTATCTATACCAGCAATAGCTTGACCCATGTAATACACTTGTTGCTGACATGTAAACAACCAAATTTGTTGATGTTCACCAAGTTCAGCTAACAACTCAAGTGCACTCTTTTGGCGTTCTTCATCAAATCGGACTAAGATATCATCTAATATGATTGGCAATGCATCCACTTGGTACGAAAAGACCTTTGCTAGTGCCAAACGCAACGCGAGATACACCTGATCCGCTAAACCACTAGACCAATGATGAATCGGTAATCGTTCACCCCGTTCATTCAAAAGGGCTAAACCGTCTTGCAATCCCCACATATCAAATGTATAAGCACCATTTGTTAAACGTTTAATATACTGAGATGCTAATTCTAACATCTTTGGTTGTGACTCTTCTTCGTATGATTGTTGCGCTCGTTCCATACAATGAGCGATGACAACTTGAGTGGCCCAATCTTCCAAGGCAGATTCCAATTCAGATTCTAACTCTTGTCTTTGTTGAATAGCTTCCCATTGCTCTTGGTCAGATCCCAACGCACGCATAGCTTCAACGATTTGTCCTCTCTTTTCGTAGAGATTAGCCATCGCATCTTTGCGAGCATGTAACTCTTGATTTGCATGAGCTAACTCATCGGTCCAGTTGTCTTTATTGCCCTCACGCAAGCGGCGATAGAATAAATCTTTATTTTCACCATCTGGAGTTAACAAATCAAGCTGTACTTGGCTTTGTTTGTAAATCGTTTCCCATTGCTTAAACTGATCTTCATCAATGAGTTTTTGACGATATTCATTGGCGCCGGATAATCCGCTTTTTTCAAGCAATGCTTTTTGTTCTAGTAAAAGCTCTTTTTCCTTGCGATGCCAATTATCATACTCCATACGATAGCTCTTACGCTGTGATTCTTTTTGTTCCCAACGAATCATTTGTTGTTGAAAGTTTTTATATTGGTTATAAATACGTTTTAGCTCAGTAGGAGACACAGGGGCTTCAACACCAAGGTTATACCATAAGGTAACAGCTTGGTCCTCTATAACGCGCAAAGATTCCTTATGTTCATCTAAGCGTTTCTCGTATCCTTCAATGGTCCGCAATTGTTCATAATACTGGTCAAATTCATGCTTCATACTAAAGAAGTCATCTTCATCGAGACTCTTAGCCGCTCCTTCAGGAATCCATGCTTGCCATTCAGCCAAGGCTTTTTCATAATTAGCCTGTAATTGTTTACCTTCATCATTGTAACGTTGCTCAATAGCTGCCGTTTCCAAGTTCGGTACATCTGACGCCACAGGTAAAGGTGCATCCAATTGTGTTTCCAAATACGACTTACGTTGCTGTAAGCGTTCTAGTTCACGCATCAACCGAGCTACATCGGAATCATCTACATGGCGAAGACGCCATCCATACCAGAATAATCCAAGTCCAAGTATTAATAAAATAATACCACCGATGCTATATAGTACAGATTCCAGTGCAATAAGTCCTGCTAGCGACATCAATACACCAACGACGGCTCCAATTCCCCCAATACGTTGCAACCAAATCGGCATCGCGGCCATGCGTATGGAACCATGTTCTCCAAGTCGAGACTCTAGATCTGCAATATCAGTCATAACAGCCTGCAACTCTTGCTGAGCCCAGGTGTTAACAGGGCTATTTTCATCAGTGTCAACAGATGATCTATCTTCACTTATTTTTAGTTCTTTTTGCAAGGATGGTGCTTGGCTTTGCCAATATAATAATTGGTCCTTTGCGGTACGCAATCGTTTGGATAAACGTTCCCCTTCAAACCAATTCACATCAGTTGGAACCGATTCATCCTTGCGCCATGAAGATTGTAACCCTCTCGAGAAATCAAGTTGCTCTTTAACCTTAGCAATGTAGGCTTCGCCTTCTTCACACTCACGGCGCAATTGTTCCCACTTCGCACCTTGTTGAATCAAATCCTCTATTTCTTGGCCATAGGTAGTAAATGAACTATTTGGATCAAAATTTTCCGGTTTTAGTGATTCTTCTTTATCAAGCCAAAGCTGCATATTCTGACGAGCTTCACGAAGGCCCTCATCGATACTTAAAAACGCATCGCGATCTAGTGTATCAGGAGATGTAAACTGTTGCATACGACGACGCGCCTCTTCGCTACGTCGATACGTATCCCATGCACGAAGCACCATCTCTACGCCTTCACGATAATCTTGCCATTCTTTGATTTGATTCTGAATTTCTGCTTCTGTATCCTCGGAAGCCTTCAACGCTTGTTGTAATTCTACATATTGCGTTTCATGTTCACCCAGTGCAGACAAACGAGCCTTATTTTCCTGTAATCGATCTATCAAAACATTGATGCGGCGTTTGCCTGATGCAGACGCAACCAGTAAGTCATTAGCATTGGTTTCAATACTTTTTACTACACCACCGAGTTGCTCGCCCCCTTCGGCACCAAAAAATCTAGCTCGTACATCTACTTCATTGAGTATATCTACGCCTTGAAGGTCCTCTAACGTAAGGCCGAATATGCGGTTATACGTTTTTTTATCAAGCCCATGCCACCACAATTGATTCGGCTCGTCCTTTATGCTAGGCTCACCAGGAGAATAAAAATCCAGATTCTTGTTTTGTCGGCCTAAATGATAAGCTGACCCCTCTTTGTCGAGCTCAAGAGATCCACTTACATAACCATATTTTTTATGTTTACCGCCAAACAAAAGAGACCGCATGCCTTCTAGCAAAGAGGTTTTCCCACTTTCATTAGCGCCATATACAAGCTGTACACCGTTAGGACCGGATTTAAATGTCCAGTTTTCATACGGTCCAAATGAGTCGAGTCGAATCTGTTTAATGTTCATCGTTTACCCCCATTAACACCGTAACCCCTTCCATTTCACTGCGTTCCATAACTCGTTTCAATACATCGTCTGATAATAAATCTAAATAACTGCCAAGTCGTTTAGACTCAGGACGATCGACCAAGATTTGACGCACTGCATCAATATCGGTAACAGTTTCATCATAGGCACGTAAATAGTCACCGACCATATCGGATAGTAAGCGACGTTCCGCCAAATTGACGGCAGGGCGAGTCTTATTAATCATGCGGTAAGGCATTACAAATATAGATTTGCTCTTTTCCTCTGACTGTGATTCTCGCAACCATAATTTACGAACCGCTTCATCAACACACAAACGATGAATGGCACCCGTTCCAACTAAATGTACAGACACCAAGGTGTTCTTATTATATTTCTTACGCAAGGACTGCTTTTTATGGCTCAACAAATCTAATAACTCACGTTCAGTTTGTATGCCTGCAATATCAATCTTAATATCTTCAAAACGAATGGCACTGGTCTCAATAAATTCTAGTTCACAATGTCCATTATGTGATACGTTGACCATATAGCATCCTTTAGTGCCAGATTCCTTGCGATGTAATCCTTGGGAATTGCCCGCATATACGACCATAGGGGCTTCTGAAATCACCTGTGATTTATGGATATGACCTAGTGCCCAATAGTCCATAGCGCCTTGCATGATATCCGTCAAATTACAGGGCCCTGTTACATCATGATGTTCACTGCCCACACTAGATCCAACCGTTCCATGCATAACAGCAAGGGAAAACTCATCTCGTTCAAAGGCTTTATATTGTACAGCAAAATTAGATTGTTCATTGCCATGACCACAGCTGATGCCGTAAACACCACCAACTTCAATATTATTAACCATCAACGGAAATCGTTGTACCTGTGTATCCGAAAACACATGTACATTATCAGGCATTGATAAGCCAGCGCGCCAGCTTTCAGCAGGATCATGATTACCTTGCACCATATATACTGGAATATGCGCCTCCCACAAGCGATACATGGCACGCACAAATCGGACCTGAGCCTCTAAATTATGATCTTCACTATTATAAACATCACCACTAATCACAACTGCATTAACGCGTTCGCGCACAGCGCTTTCAATGATATTATTGAAAGCTTCATAGGTTGCTTCTGCGACGGCACGATCTACATGCCGACTCATCCCCATAGCATATTGAAAAGGAGCCCCTAAATGAAGGTCTCCACAATGTATAAAACGAAAGGGTTGCATATTGTCTCCTTTCCTAACTTATAGAATACTAATATCTAATTATACTATATATTTCTATATAATATGTAAGATATCATATTGTAAACTAATTTATTTATACAGTTGACAATTAGTATCCAAGAATACTACAATTACATTGTAAATATATTCATTTTTATAAGTTAACAATAACAAGGAGGCTATAATGGCACTTCCAGTAGAGCAACAAACCCAGGTGGGTTCTTATGAAAAAATATTAACCATTGCCAATCGTATATTACATGGTGGGGAAATCACTAAAGAGGAAGCCATCGATTTAATCCATACATCCGATGAAGATACCATGATTTTATTGGCTATGGCAGATAAAATAAAACAACATTTCAACGATAATTCCGTCGACATTTGCGCGATTGTAAATGCTCGTTCTGGTAAATGTCCTGAAAACTGTAAATTCTGTGCACAGTCGGCACACCACAATACAGGCGTTCAAGAATATCCATTTATGGATGATGAATCGATTTTAAATGCTGCTAGAAAAGCAAAAGAAGCTGGTGCTATTCGCTTCTCTATTGTTACAAGCGGTCGCAACACTTCCAACCCTAATGAATTCAATCAAATCTTACGCGTATTAAAAGAAATTCGCGAAAAAATTGGTTTAGAAATTTGTTGTTCCCTTGGTTTGTTAACCTATGAACAAGCTCTTCAATTAAAAGAAGTTGGTGTTACTCGTTATCATTCCAATATCGAAACTGCACCAAGTCATTTCCCTGACATCTGCTCCACACATTCCTATGAGGACAAGATGTCTACTATAGAAAATGCCAAAAAAGCTGGCATTCGCGTTTGCTCTGGTGGTATCTTAGGTCTAAACGAAACGCTAGAACAACGCGTAGAAATGGCGTTTGAACTTAAACGCCTTAACATTGATTCCATCCCATTAAACATATTAAATCCGATTAAGGGTACTCCATTCGAACATAACAAAGCGTTAAAACCGATGGAAATTTTACGTACCTTCGCTGTATTCCGTTTCATTTTACCTCATGCATTAATTCGTACCGCAGGCGGTCGAGAAGTAAATCTTCGCGATTTACAATCGTACGCACTAAAAGGCGGGCTTAATGGCATCATGGTAGGAGGTTATTTAACAACCGGCGGTAGATCCCCGCAAGACGATTTACAAATGATTAATGATTTGGAATTAACCCGTACAATCGCTCAGCTATAAACTAACGGTTGTTTCCAATCACTAGTGGATATCTTAAATTTTACCTATCTACAAATACTGTAACACCTCTGCGTGTTTACAATACATTTACACATAAAAAATACCTAGCTAGTTGCTGTCTAGCTA
>SKEB01000537.1_pt1 | contig 30212 bp, 22 predicted proteins | sample 4826561 | NCBI WGS metagenome assembly SKEB01 (sample SAMN11008820, study PRJNA524170) | human gut metagenome | biome: Human fecal sample; material: Feces; isolation source: fecal sample from pouch patient p17 | host: Homo sapiens | place: Israel: Tel-Aviv | collected 2016-03-29
TCCACACATATGTGTCATACTGATTCTGAAAAATATGTCATGCATTGCATGACTTGCATCTCACAGCAAGAATGCCAATGCATTCTTGAATTTAACCTTTCTCACTACCCAAAAGAGGATTTTAAATGAAACTTTCAAGATTATTATTAGACGCATTGGAAACTTTTCCAAATTTTATCATTATAGATAAAAATGCAACCATTGTTTATCTGAATGAATCCTATGCCAGTCTCCTTGGTATTCCGCGGGAACAGGCCATCGGACAGCCTGTCACCGATGTAATTCCAAAGACCCGCATGGTTGAAGTATTGAAATCCGGCAAACCGGACATCGGACACCTGATGACTCTTTATGACCATTCCCAGAAGAAAAATGTGACAGTTGCCTGCAATCGCATGCCGATTTTTCAAAATGGCCAGGTCATTGGTGCTGCTGCCGTAACAATCATGCAGGATGTCCTTCCCACAGTCACACAACTGAATCGTGAACTTTCTGCTGTCCGCAAAGAAAACGAATTCTATCGGCATGAATTAAATATGTTGCAGAATCATTTTGACAGCCTGAACCGCATCATCGGTCACTCTCCTGCCTTGCTTGAGATCAAACAGGTCATTTCGGATTATGCTGCATCAGATCTGCCAATCCTCATTACAGGAGAGACCGGTGTCGGCAAGGAATTATTTGCAAAAGCAATCCATGAAATGAGTCCGCGCAAATTCCATCCCTATATAAAAATCAACTGTGCCGCTATTCCTACCGAACTATTGGAATCAGAATTATTCGGATACGAACCGGGTGCTTTTTCCGGTGCGTCCAAAAACGGAAAGCCTGGTAAATTCGAGTTAGCCAACCACGGTACGATCCTGTTGGATGAAATCGGTGAAATGCCACAGACACTCCAGAGCAAATTGCTGCGCGTCCTTCAGGAACAGGAATTTGAACGAATCGGCGGTATCAATACGATCAAGGTCAATGTAAGAATCATCTGCTGTACAAACCAGGATCTGCAACAGCTGATACAGACAAAACATTTTCGCAGCGACCTTTATTATCGTATCAACACCGTAGAATTAAAAATTCCGCCGCTGCGTGATCGAAAAAAGGATCTGGCTGAACTGACCGATTATTTTATTCAAAAATACAATACAGAACACAACACGCATGTCATTTCCATTGATACTGATGTCCTTCAGCTCTTCCAGACTTACGACTGGCCGGGAAATGTCCGGGAACTGGAGCACATTGTAGAACGCCTGTGCACCATCAACAACAACCGTACCATTACGATGAAAAGCTGCGGTTTCCTGCAGGAGCTCGTTCAGCAGTCTGTTCATGCAAATGCAGATGTTCCGTCATCCATTGCTTCAGATCAGTCCAGCTCACAGGCCTTGTGGAATGCAAACCCAGCTAATTCTGCTGCACAGCACGATTCCACTGCTTCTGCCTCGACAACCGGTGAAGTATCCTGGAAGGATCTGTCCCGTAAAATCCAGAACACAGAAAAAGAGGCTATCATCCAGGCACTGCTGCAGACAAACGGAAACAAGGCAAAGGCCGCACGCCTGCTGAATATTGACCGGTCATCACTGTACTATAAATTAAAAAAATATAATATTACGGAATAAAACTACTTCAAAACCATATTTATATGGTATCATGTAAATGAAATCTATGTGTTATTCATATATGTTTAATGTAGATGTAACATATATTTGCGTTTAATGTTAACGCATAAGTATGATTGTTTTTACTGGAAGGAGGCTCCCATGGGCGTCTATTTAAACAGCACATCACCTTTTTATTTATACAAAAGTGAAACGAAAAAGACATATTTTATAGACAAAAGTCTGCTTCTGAAGCAATTATTTCCATTGGTAAAAACCGGGAATTCCCATATCTGTATTACCAGACCCCGCAGATTCGGAAAAACCATTATGGCAAATATGATAGGTACATTTTTCGGAAAAGGATGTTCCGCCGATACCATTTTCAATGGCTCTAAAATTGCTGCCAATACAGAATATAAGGCACATATAAATCAGTATAATACCATTTTCATTGATTTCAGTGAGATGCCGGAAGACTGTAACAACTATCAGCAGTACATTCACCGTATCCGTAAAAATCTAAAAGACGATTTATGTATTGCATATGCCAATTTAAATCTGGATTCTCAGGATGCTGTCTGGGATTTGCTGCGCAAAATTTTTGAACGTACCGGTGAACGTTTTATTTTTGTTTTGGATGAATGGGATTGTATTTTCCATAAAGCGTTTATTACCGACACAGACAAGCAACAGTATATTTCTTTTCTGAGCAATCTGTTAAAAGACCGCCCTTATGTTTTGCTTTCCTATATGACAGGTATTCTGCCGATAGCAAAATACTCCAGCGGTTCTGAATTGAACATGTTTCTGGAATATACAATGGCTTCTGAAGAACGTTTTTCTGCGGATTTTGGTTTTACAGAAACGGAAACGGATCTTTTATATAACCGATATATTAATTGTACCGAAAATCCACAGATCACCCGGGAGGGCTTGCGTTTCTGGTATGATGGATATCAGACAAAATCCGGTGAAAAACTGTACAATCCACGATCTGTTGTCGCTGCCCTTTCCAATAATAATCTTGGAAATTACTGGACAAGTTCGGGACCATATGACGAAATTTATTATTACATCGAAAATAATATTGATGATGTGCGCACCGATCTGGCACTTATGGTTTCCGGTGAAAAAGTTCCCGCAAAAATACGGGAATATGCTGCCACATCCATGAATCTGTCAACCCGTGATGAGATTTTTTCTGCCATGGTTGTTTATGGATTTTTAAGTTATGCAGACGGACAGATCTGTATTCCAAACAAAGAATTGATGGATAAATTTGATGATATGCTGATGAAAGAATCCTCTTTCGGTTATGTGTATCGACTGGCAAAAGAATCTGCCCGGATGTTATCCGCGACATTATCCGGAGACACCGACACGATGACTTCTATTTTGGAATATGCACATAACACGGAAAGTCCACTGCTGGCCTATAACCATGAAACAGAACTGACTGCTGTTATAAATCTAATTTATCTCGCTGCCAGGGACAAATATCGGGTAGAACGCGAAGACAATGCCGGTATGAAATTATAAATTCAGCGTATAACTAAAGAAAATGTGGTATTTTTCCTAAGCAGGCGATTGTTAGCCGCGAAGGTAAAATACCACATTTTCGTTTCATATATTAAAGTAATTTTTAGGACGCTTTTCCAATACGTTTCAGATAAACTTTTGTCTCACTGACAACCACACCACTCAGTGCCACCAGTGCGATCAGGTTCGGGATCGCCATCAGTCCATTAAAGATATCCGCAATGGTCCATACAGCAGAAACTGTCATGTACGGTCCGATAAATACTGCCAAAATGTATAACCAACGATAACCTTTGACTACTTTCTGATTTCCATTGGATAAATACTCCAGACATTTTTCACTGTAATAATCCCATCCGAGAATCGTCGTAAATGCAAAGAACACCAGACAGATCATCAAAATAAAGGATGAAAACTGTTCCGGGAACGGTAATGTCATCTGGAATGCTTTTGTAGTAACAGCCACACCTTCCAGACCGATATTCCATGTACCTGCAATTACGATAGAAAGACCGGTCATTGTACAGATTACGATTGTATCGATGAATGTTCCCAGCATAGAAATCAGACCCTGCTGTCCCGGAGAATCGGTCAGTGCTGCTGCTGCTGCGATCGGTGCACTACCAAGACCTGCCTCATTGGAGAAAATACCACGGGCAATACCTTTCTGCATTGCCATCAATACAGCTCCCAGTGCTCCACCTGCTGCTGCCCGCAGACCAAACGCACTCTCAATAATTGTCCTGAACGCTCCCGGAATCTCTCCGAGATGTGTCAACAGAATGATTAATACAACTACTACATATGCAACTGCCATAAACGGCACAACAACCTGTGAAACACTGGAAATACGTTTGATACCACCGATAACTACCAGTGCGACACAGATAGATAACAATACGCCTGCGATTACAACTGTCCAGGAATAATCCATTCCAAACATATGCACAGTCCATGTTTTATCCGGATCAAAAAATGTCTGTACGGCATTTGTGATACCATTGATCTGTGTAAATGTTCCGATACCAAACAAACCTACACAAACACCGAAAAATGCAAAAATCTTTGCCAGCCATCTCCATTTTGTTCCCATACCTTTTTCAATGTAGTAGAACGGGCCACCCACAATATGACCATCCTCTGCAACGGTACGATATTTCACTGCCAGCAGACACTCTGAATACTTTGTAGCCATACCTACAAATGCAGCTACCCACATCCAGAACAACGCACCCGGACCTCCGGCTACCAGCGCGGTTGCAACACCGACGATGTTACCGGTACCGATGTTGCGGACAATGCAGTACACAATGCTGCAAAACTGGATACTTCTCCGCTGTCACCACTTTTTTCATTTACAAAAAGTTCCTTGATTGCACGTGGCAGAAGTCGGATCTGCAGACCTTTGACTCTTATGGTCAGAAATACACCGACTGCCAGAATGAGGACGATCAGGGGAACGCCCCATACAAAATCGTCGATTGATGTAAGAATTTGATTGAATAATTTTGCCATTTTCTTCTCTCCCTTTTTATATAAAAAATAAGGCTGATAAACGATCAGCCTCTAAAGAGTAGAACATGCATATATTGTGGTATGCTCTGTCCTTTTGCCTGAGAGATAAGCGGTTATAACCTGAAAGCACCGATCCATACGATTCGTACAGATCATCCGATCACTTAACCGCGACACCTTCGGCGCTTCGCATATGCGAAGACTCTCCAGAGTGAACTTGTCTGCGATGCAAACATATGCATCTGATTTCAACGACCAACGACAAATCCGTAGAAAAGCATATCACAGGTTTTTGCAACATGCAAGCATTTTTCTTCATACAACGTACATTTGTCTTTCTATGATGTTCAAATGATGGATTTTATATTACAGTTCACCTTGCACCGTTCCTCCTGACAGTATACAATATCTGTAACTGATAGTATCTTCTTAATAAAATGATAAAAAAACAGCTATTTATGAGGTGAAACATTATGAAACAAATTACATTAGGATCCACCGGCATCCAGACACCACAAAATGCCTTTGGTGCATTACCAATCCAGCGTGTATCCACGGAAGAAGCAGTCAAAATCCTGCATTGTGCTTACGAAGGCGGCATGACATTTTTTGACACTGCCCGCGCCTACAGCGACAGCGAAGAAAAAATGGGCGAAGCGTTCGGACACATGCGCAATAAAATTTATATTGCCACCAAAACAGCCGCAACGACTCCGGATGAATTCTGGCGTCAGTTAGAAACATCCCTGCACTTACTCCGGACAGACTATCTGGATCTGTATCAGTTCCACTGTGTCAACCAGTGTTACCGCCCGGAAGATGGAACAGGAATGTATGAATGTATGCTGAAAGCAAAAGAACAGGGTATGATCCGCCACATCGGTGTCACTGCGCACAAGATCGGTATCGCAGAAGAATGTGTCGCTTCCGGTCTGTACGAAACCATGCAGTTCCCGTTCAGCTATCTTTCCTCTGTACAGGAACTTCAGCTGGTAGAAGCCTGTTCCAGACAAAACATGGGATTTATTGCCATGAAAGGACTTGCTGGAGGGCTGATCCACAACTCCAAAGCTGCCATGGCTTATATGACACAATTTGATAACGTTCTGCCAATCTGGGGAATCCAGAAAATATCCGAACTGGAAGAATGGCTCTCTTATATGGAAAATACCCCTTCCATGGATGAAGAAATTTGTGCTTATATCGAAAAAGAAAAACTGGAACTGACCGGTGATTTCTGCCGTGGCTGCGGTTACTGTATGCCGTGTCCGGCTGGCATTATGATCAATCAGTGTGCCCGCATGTCCCTCATGCTGCGCCGCGCACCGAGTGCCGGCTGGCTGACTCCGCAGATGCAGGAGGAAATGAAAAAAATTGAAAACTGTCTGGAATGTGGCCAGTGCATGAAAAAATGTCCATATGAACTGAATACACCGGAACTTCTGAAGAAGAATTATGAGGATTACAAAAAAGTCCTTGCCGGTGAGGTATCTGTAAATTAGGAAATGAGATTCCGAATGTAAACCGCATTCGGAATCTCATTTTTTATCTCCGTTAAGAAGATTCCCTCTTCTATAAAGTGAGTAATAATAAGTATATTTTGCGGATGACACGAGTGAACTATAACATATAGTTTTTTACTTTAAAGTTTCGCGCTTTAAAGTGTTGATGTTTTCAGAGATATATGCTATACTTGCCTTTATCATTTACTAATTACAGATATGAAACAAAATCCGAACAGCTGATTTTCCGATGAAATACAAAACCGATTCATTATTTATCTGTAAAACTAAGGGGGACATTATGACAACAATTATTGAACTTGTGTACAACTTTTTATGGGGTGATCTGGTCACGCTTCCATTGCCCGGAGGCGGAACATTAGGTCTTCCGCTTCTCGTTATTTTACTGATTCCAACCGGAATCTATTTTACCATTCGGACAAAATTCCTGCCAATCCGCCTTTTTCCGGATATGGTTCGTGCCTTAAATGAAAAAAAAGACAAACACGGCGGTCTGTCTTCATTTCAGACACTGATCGTCTCCACGGCTACCCGCGTCGGCATGGGTAATCTCGTAGGTGTTGTGGCAGCTATCTCAGCCGGAGGTGCCGGTGCTGTATTCTGGATGTGGATCACCGCACTGCTTGGTTCTTCTACTGCTTTTATTGAAGGTACCCTGGCACAGCTCCACAAAGAAAAAGATCCGCTCTATGGTGGATACCATGGCGGACCTGCTTATTATATGCATCATTTTTTTGCAAAAAGAAAAGACGGTACTTATCGCAAATACTCCGTACTTGCTGTACTTTTTGCAATTTCCGGCCTTATCTGCTGGTGCGGCATCAGTCAGGTAATCAGCAATTCTGTTACCTCTGCCTTTGAAAATGCATTTTCCATCCCGCCACTGGCAACGACCATCATTCTTGTTGTTCTTGCTGCAATTATTGTACTTCGGAAAAATGCAACCGTAAAGGTTTTGGACATCATGGTTCCGATCATGGCATGTGCATACTTTATTTTTACTGTCATTATCATTCTTACACACCTCGGACAGATGCCGGACGTTTTTGCACGTATTTTCCAGGAAGCATTTGGTTTTCGCCAGGTTGCAGCCGGCGGTTTCGGTGCTGTATTAATGAATGGTGTAAAAAGAGGACTGTTTTCCAATGAAGCCGGTTCCGGTTCTGCACCATGTGCGGCAGCTGCTGCCAAAAGCGATGACGCTGTTAAAATTGGTCTGGTACAGTCACTGGGCGTATTTATTGATACCATTGTGATTTGTACCTGTACTGCAATGATCCTGCTTCTCGTACCGCAGGAACTCACCAACGGACTTGTCGGCATGGATCTGCTGCAGTCTGCTATGCAGTACCACCTTGGAACATTTGGAACAATCTTTATTGCAGCTACTCTGGCAATGTTCAGTTTTTCCACCTTCATCGGAATTCTGTTCTATGCCCGCTCCAACGTAGCCTACCTGTTCGGAAATAAATGGTGTTACCAGACTGCCTACAAAATCGTGGCTCTTGTAATGCTCTTCATCGGAGGACTTGCAGCCTACACCACAGTATGGGATCTCGGTGACGTAGGCGTTGGCCTCATGACCATCTTCAATCTGATCGCACTCTACCCGATGGGAGGCCAAGCACTGAAAGCCCTGAAAAAGGCTGGAAAGTGATGTAAATTTTTTATATAAAGGAACTGACGAAAAGAATCGGATGCAGACACGAACAATTTTCTATCTTCGCTGCGGCGGCTCATTAACTGACACTGCGGCAGATTACAGTCTAGCATAGAAAAAAAGGAATGAATTTCATTCGAACGGGCGTCTTAGCCCGAAGGATGCAATTCATTCCTTTTTTCTTTCACGATCTAAATCCCTGCCGCTTCACAACTTAAATTGCCGCCGCTCAAAAAGTCCAAAACCCTATTTCGCATTGGCCGGCTCTACATTAATGCTCTTTCCTTTGATCTTGGCATTTTTCATCGCTTTCAATACAGCTGCTCCATACTCTCTCGGAACTTCCACAAATGTATAGCTGTCAAACATATCAATAGCTCCTACCAGATCACCCGGCATTCCGGATTCTCCGGCAACTGCTCCAAGGATATCTCCCGGACGCACGCGCTGTTTTTTACCAATATTGATAAAGAGACGAACCATGCCATCTTCTGCACCGGTATCAGAGAAATCGAAATTGTCCTGTTTTACGCCTTCGCGCTCTGCCTTTCCAAGTGCCTGATATAAAAAGGCTGCTGCCAGATCCATTGCCGTATAATCACCGTTATTGATCTGAGATTCGATCATATTTACCATCTTAGTCAGATCTTCATTTTCGATGATCTGGTCTAACTGATCCATGATTTTTTCGCATTTAGCTTCCTCTACGTCACGCATGGACGGAATCGGCTGTGCATAGATCTTGGTCTTGCAATAACGCATGATCTCTTTTAACTTGTAAACTTCTTTTCCTTTTACAAAAGAAAATGCTCTACCTGTTCTGCCTGCACGGCCGGTACGACCGATACGATGAACATAGTACTCGTCATCCTGCGGCAGATCGTAGTTAAATACTGCCTCCACGTCATCGACATCGATACCGCGGGCAGCCACATCTGTTGCCACCAGAATCTCTGTCTTGCCATTACGGAAGTTACGCATTACACGGTCACGCTGCTGCTGTTTCATATCACCATGCAGACCTTCTGCAAAATAACCGCGGTTCTGCAGTTCGTTTGCCAGTTCATCTACCATGTGTTTTGTATTACAGAATACAAGGGAAAGCTTCGGATCATAAACATCCAGAAGTCTTGTTAAAATATCCAGTTTGTCTTTTCTTCTGACATCATAGTAATACTGCTCAATATTTTTCACTGTCAGCTCTTTTTTAACAACTTTGATGGTCAGCGCATCTTTCTGATACTGTTTTGTAATCTCCATGATCTCTTTCGGCATCGTTGCAGAAAAAAGAACGGTCTGACGATCTTCCGGGAGATACTTCAATACTTCTTCGATATCCTCACGGAATCCCATATTCAGCATTTCATCTGCTTCATCCAGAATGATCGTATGGATAAAATCACAGCGGATGGTCTTTCTTCTTAAATGATCCATCACACGGCCCGGAGTACCAACGATAATCTGTACACCGCCTTTTAAAGAACGGATCTGTTTTCCAATCTCCTGTCCGCCGTAGATTGGAAGAATCTTGATACCATGCATGTATTTTGCCAGGTTGTGTAACTCATTAGATACCTGGATTGCAAGCTCGCGGGTCGGGCATAAGATCAGTGCCTGTGTCTTCTTCAGTTTCGGATCCACTTTGTGAAGCAGCGGAATACCGAAAGATGCGGTTTTTCCTGTTCCTGTCTGCGCCTGTCCGATGACATCTCTGCCACTCATAACAGCCGGAATAGACTGTGCCTGGATCGGAGTCGCCTCCTCAAATCCCATTTCTTTGATAGCCCGCAAAATCTGCGGATTTAAATCTAAGTCTTCAAATAAAACTGTACTCATATAGTTCCTTTCCAAATAAAAAGTTGTTATTCAGAGTCTATTACATTCATTCTATTTACCTCGAATCTGTACAAATATGATTTTTAACACGATTCTCAAAGATATTCTAAATAAATTAAAATGTATACTCTAAATAAATTTGCAGAAAAAAAGTGTGCTTTGCACACTGAATTTAATGATAACAAAGCACACTTTAAAAGTCAATGCAGATTTTTATATCACAACGGCTAATAGCACAGCAATATCAAAATTCAACCAATCTCGTTTAAATTTATGATGGAATCGTCGTTTTAATCTTCTTTTTCCATACACCGCTCAGATATCGCAAACCTCCCAGACCTGCTGCGCACCACCAGGTGATCGGAGATACCCACCAGAGCCCCCAATATCCCCACAGACAGGAAAACAAAAATGCAAAACCAATACGGGTAATGACCTCACTGATGCCCATCCAGATGGTGATTTTTACGTCTCCCACTGCACGAAGCATGTTATGAAACAGATTCAACGTTCCGACACCGATCAGAAACGGGGCAAAGATATGCATGTATTCCACACCATAAGCAATCGCTTCCTGATTATCAGTAAACATCCGCATAACCACCGGTGCCAGCAGGAAGATCAACGGTGATACAACCGCATATCCAATGGCATTCAACAAAAACGTAGTGCGAAATCCGGCTTTGATCCGCTCGATGTTCTTCGCCCCCGTATTTTGTCCGGTAAAGGTTCCAAGCGCCGTTCCGAGAGCATCGCCCACCTGCATTCCAAGCCATTCCACTTTGACACACACACCATACGCTACAACCAGTGTTGTTCCATAGGTATTTACAACCGCCTGTAATGTCATATCTGAAATAGAAATAATGCTCATCTGCAATGCTGCCGGCAAACCATACACCAGCATTTGTTTTCCGATATAAGTATCCAGTTTCAGTTTATCTCTGCGGATCCGCAGCATCGGCAAAATCTTCCATGCATAAAGCAGACAGGCCACGCCGGATATAACCTGCGCCAGTACAGTTGCAAATGCAGCACCGCCAACTCCCAGAGGAATCACAGCCACAAATAAAATGTCAAATACAATATTCAACAAACTGGAAATACCAAGAAAAATAAGCGGAACTACCGAATTACCCAGTGAGCGTAAAACAGCAAAAATCCAGTTGTACAACATTGTTCCGACAGAACCGGCACAAATGATCCGCAGGTACAAAACAGCCACATCCAGCACCTCTGCCGGAGTCTGCAGCACGATCAGCAACGGCCTTGTCGTAAGCAGTCCGATCACTGTTACAAGTATCGTCATACCAACTGCAATAAAAATAGACGAAAAGAATGTCTTTACTACTTTATCCTCTTCCTTTGCACCATAGTATTGTGACATAACAACCGTTACGCCCGTCGTCAGACCGATGATCAACGAAAATACCAGATACATACCGACGCCTGCCACACTGACCGCTGCCAGCGCATTATCCCCTAAAAAATGCCCTACAATATACGAATCTGCAAAATTATAGATTCTCTGAAAAACCAGCCCCAGCAACACAGGCATCGCAAACCTCAAAATCTGCGGTGCGATACGTCCGGAAGTCATATCCACCATTACTTCTTTTTTCATAATGTAAAATCCCCATTTCTCTGTCCTTCTCTTTCCTGTGCTTATTATAGCTTATTTATTTCCGAAAAAAAACCTCGAAGTTTCATGCGATTTACATAAAACTTCGAGATTTTTAAACATATATGAGCTTTCGTATGTGATTCTGAACAGCCTGAGCTGCCATAAGCTTCTTAAAATCACTGTACATTCTCGTGAACGTTTATCTCATTTTTCTTTTATAAACAAGCGTTCCTGCTGCTACACCACCAGCTGCGATCATAAGCATACAGAAGAACCAGACAGATGCCACATCACCTGTTTTGACTGTATTATTAATCTGTGTTTTGTCTGCTGTTGCGGCATTTGGAGTATTGGAGTTATCCGGAGTATTCGGGCTATTTCCAATATTGCCATTATCTTTTCCCGGTACTTTACCAGCATCTAAATCTTCGGATGTTCCCGGTGCAGACGGAACCGTAATCTCTCCATTGTAATCCGGTGTTTTCTCTGCATCCTTCAGGTCATATAACGCCGGTTTTCCTGAACGGTAACGGTCATATGCAACCAGAGCCTGCATTGCCTGAATTGCTGACATATTGTTTACCTTTGCATCATTCAACATATGTTTGAACCCGCTTCCATCCACACGATATGCTTCCAGTGCAGTTAATAAATTTCTTGCTTTGCTCTTTGCAAAACCACTAGTTTCATCTAACGGATCCATTTTTAAAGCGGTCAATGCAATGATAGTCTGTGCAGTACCCTCAGATGTTCCGAGATCACAATTGCGATCCATCTGCTTCTTTAAGTAAGCAAGCGCGGAATCTACTGCTGTCTTTACTTTCTCATTTGTTCCATAATATGGTGCAAGGCCCTGAATACACATCGCAGTCAGATCTGCATCTGCACTCTCATTGCTGTTCAGACCGAATCCGCCATTTTTGTTCTGGAATGTCAAAACAGCATCAATGATCGAGTCTCTGTTCCATTTCGCATCATTCGGAATTTCATATCCACGGCTGTCCAGTGCGATCAGAGACCATGCCGCTTCATTACTTCCTTCACCAATCATTTTGCGATTGCACAGAAGCTGAACAAGATTAATACCCTTCAGATCGGATGCATCCTTACCTAATGCGCTGACCGTTAAGATTACTCTTGCAAGTGTGGTTGGCTTTAACGCAGAGCTCTTTGGATTCGTATAGGTTTTTTCGATAGAATTTAAATATGCCTGTGCCTGAGCAGCAGTTAATTTATTTTCTCTTGCAAGTAAAAATACAACCCACTCATCACCATACTGATAATTGCCTTCTTTATATGCATTTGCAATAACTGCAGATGCATCTTTCATACCATCGGATACGATTTTATCAATGTCAGCGGCTGCTTCCTGCTCGCCTGCTTTTACTTCTACCTGGAAAACAATTGGTTTTGCACCGCCGGTAGTATCAACCGGTGTACCTGTAACAGTTACTGTTCCCGCTTTTTCACCTGTCAACTTATATTCGGTAGTAGCGACACAGTATTCTTTGCTTCCGGAACCTCCAACAATTTCTCCAAGCGGAGAACGTGTAATTGATACTTCTCCTGTTCCTTCAAAGGTCCATACCATGCCCGGTTCTGTTACATGATATCCTTCTTTTCCTTCACTTCCTGTAAATGTCAGCGGTAAAACAAGATTCTTATTTTCATCTACTGTAATGGTTTCCTGTTCCATAGAAACCTTGGTTAACGGGTTAAAATATTTAATAGAAATCTCAGAACTTCCCGTCACCGGTTCACTTAAATTCGGATCTAAAGAAGTTGCTGTAAGTGTTGTTGTTCCTGCTTTCTTTGGTAATACAGCAAGCAGAAAAGCCTGTACATATTCTGCTACATCCGTATCACTGGAGCTCATTTTCCAACTGTCACGGTAACTTGCATTTTCCGGTTCTACAATAACAGTTCCTGCCTGACTGCCAAGTGTCAGATCCAGGAAATCTCCCAGCTCTCCACTGTTTGCATTACGGTCATGCACTACATACGTACCATTTGCTGCCGGTTTGATGGAAGTAGTTGCCACATAAGTAGATGTAATATCAAGCTGTGCTGTTTTTCCAAGTCCGGTTACTTTTGCCTGAACGACACCCGGTTCTGTCGCATAAAAGGTATTTCCACCGGTAGTAAATACTTTTCCTGAAAGTTCATACTCAAATAAACTGGATGGTGCACCTTTCCATTTGCCATCTACGAAAACTTCCGTATTTAATGTTACAATACCACTGCCTTCTACTTCATAAGCTCCGTTTTTTGTTTCCTTCACATATTTTCCTGACGGGACAAGGCGAAGCTTCTCTGCCTGGATATCACTGACCGTAATTGTAAATGCTGCCAGCTTTTTCCATGTATTTTTATCATATGCTACCACATCCAGAGAACCTGCTCCAAGTACCTGTAATTCTCCATTTTCAGACAGAAAAACGTTATGTTTTCCCTGTCCGCTGCCAACGTACTGTGGCTGCCATTCAATTTCTCCGTCATAGCCCGGATATGTAAATTTTCCTACATAATAATTTACGGTAGCTCCTTCGTCCGGAAGAACTTCATCTAAGGAGAGAATCAGGCCGTTTGTCTCGCTGAACAGAGTTTCTCCTGAACCATATCCCTCATATGCCGTATAGCAAAGCTCTGCCGGCTGTGGCGGAACAAAGTTTCCTGCCTCACCGAGGTGTGCCCAGCCATCCTCATTAATTGTCCATGTTTTTCCATTGCTTCCTTTTTTCTGATTTAATAATCCAAGAAACTCTTCACTGTAAAAATCTTCACGGACTTTTGCGGAACATTCACTTACCGTTCCTTTAGGAGTGCCACAGCCATTCGCATTTGCAGTTGTCAGCCAGTAACAGTTTCCGATTTTGGTATTTGCTTCGGAAGTTGCTGCAATTGCTCCTGTTACACCATTTCCGGCAGTTCCTTTTGCACTGACAGTTCCAGCCACATAGCTGTTGATCACTGCTCCGCCGGAAAGCAGATTTGCTACAAAACCACCGGTATTTTTACGGTTATTGTTCTGTCCTGCTGAATTAATCTCTGCTCTGGACCAGCAATTGATGATCAGACCCTCACAGTTTCCTGCGATTGCACCCATATCATTTGTGCCTGTTGCAGAACCAAGAATTCCCACATTTTGAATCACACCGTTTGGTCCGATATTTTTCCATAATGCAGCGCCTTTTAATGTAATCGTATGTCCATTTCCATCCAGAACTGCATTCATTGTATTATATGTGCCAAACCACCAGTCTCCAATCGTAATATCAGCATCCAGACGGTAATATTTTCCCGGTCTTAAATCTTCCAGATCATCTGCTGTCTTGATGGAGATCACTTCTTTGTCAGACAGATCTACCGCTTCCAGTTTCTTTTCTGCCAGATCGGTCTGTGCATTTTTCAGATTTTCTGTGACACTGACAACTTTACTCTGTTTTTTCTCATCTGCAGACTGCATCTTTTTTGCTTCATCCAGTGCTTTTGTAAAAGCTGACCAGGAATCAGCAGTGTACACCTTGGACGCATCTGCCTTTTCTGCAGCCAAAATTGCAGCGTTTAATGCGTTCAGATCTGCTTCTTCGGCATCCGGATCCGGTTTTTCCTGACTGGAAGCACGCGGTGCCAGCACACCATCCTTCACACTCCAGCTCAGATCACCTTCCTGCAAGTTCGCATTCAATGTGTCCACATAAGAATCCGGTTTGAAATCTGCTGCATTTGCAATCAGTGTACAATCTGTTCCATTGACTACCTCTGCACCATCCCATCCTTCTTCACTTGCAATGCGATCTGTGCCGACTGCAATACAGTTTTTGATCGTGCAGCTCTCAAACAGCGCAATGGATGTCACTGCACCATAAAACGGAGTCGCTCCGGCTGTTACCTTTCCAGTCACAAGACAGTTGGAAATTGTTCCGGTTGCTTTTCCTGCCAGTCCTCCCACGTAAATATAGGGAGATGTTCCTTTAAAATCTACCGTTGCACTGCTCATACAGTTACGGATGGTTCCTTTACAGTCTCCTGTGATGACACCTGTATTTATATTTTTAGTTTCACTGACAGAACCTTTCAGAATCAGATTTTTGACTACAGCTCCTTTTGGAAGAGACTCAAACATCTTTGTTCCTGAAAGTGTGATCGTATGTCCATTTCCATCCAGTGTAAAATCTCCGGACGGATAAATCGGTGTCCAGTTGTCCAGTGTGATATCTTCCGTCAGCCGGTAAGCACCTCCGCTTTTTGCGATTGCTGCGAGTCCTGCGGCATTGCTGATATCAGTAACTGTTTCCGCTTTCACAGCTACAGCTGTCATCGGAACCAGTCCAACGGCCAGTGTGATCGCCAAAACAAATGACAAGACTCTTGTTTTTAGTTTCTTCATAAATTCCCTTCTCCTCTCCTTGGTAATATGCTCCCTAAATTGCCTATATAAATTACAAAGCCAAAAGATCCGAGCCTACCAATGTTAATATGTTTATCGAAAACGGTTCCCCGTGATCTTCCTTCGTTGCCGCTCAAAACAGCAGACACTTACTATCTGTAATCCCATAGGTAACAGACATAAAAATGCATAAATAATATAAAACAAAACACTTACCGATGTTACACGGTTCATAATTATTTTAGGATTGTATAAAATATGTGTCTGATCCAGCAATACACCCATCAGTAAAATTGTAAAACCAAAAAACATACTGATGACGAGTGTTCTGTCCCGATGGTCAAAACGATAAATAGAAAATGCTGTCCTGCCTCTTAACTGGCTTCCCCTGCTTTTCATGGAATCGGATCTCTGCACCATATTCTCAATCGTCCATGTGACCAGGATCGACAGCAGTCGCAGCGTATTTATCACCCGCCGCACCGGATTCCCCTGCCGTGTACCTCTTCCAATTCCCTCCTGGGCCAGATTGATTTTTTTTGCCTGCTCACGCAGCTGCGGCACACCACGCAGCAAAATTGCGAGAAATAATGACAGACGTGGTGTGATTTTTCCGAACAAATACACTACTTTATCACTGGTAATGATTTCATGTATACACAAAAACCACATAAGCACCGCTGCCACTCGCATGCTGATCGTGCATCCATATATAAAAGCTTCCAGCGTAATCTGATTTCCAATGAAATTTTGTCTCAGATATGTAACACCAAAATGATGGTAGGATGCATAATACAATGCATAAATCAGAATAAGCGGTATCAGTATCAGATCAAATATCGCCGCTTTTTTTCCCTTTAGTACCACTGAATATACAAATGGACACAAATAAGAGATGATCAGAAATACCGGCTGATCAAAAAACACCGTCGCCAGAATCATTACTGTAAAAAAGAGGAAATTGATTGCAGGATGATAAGAATCAAATCGCATATCTACTCCTCCATCATGCCGTATTTCATCTTGACACGATCCAATTTTTCCAACAATGGTCCGGAAAATAATGCCAATGTTACAATTGTGGCAACTGCATGTACCGCATTCACCGGCAATCCGGTTGCATAGATTGCAAGAGCGCTCTCTTTTGTCACTTCAGAAGATGCAAAAAAGAGGGAACAGGTGTCCAGAAGCGGTCCCACAATCAACATGACACAAAGTCCTCCGAATATGCATAACGAAACGCGCTTTTTTTTCAAAATCCCGCATCTGTAACATACTCCTGCGAGAAAACCTGCAATTCCGAACGCAAACATCTGCCAGGGTGTCCACGGTCCCTGTCCGAAAATAAAATTTGATACAAATCCTGTCATCGCACCGGTCAGAAAACCTGCCTCTGCCCCAAGTGCAACTCCTGTTATAATAATGATGGCTGTCATCGGTTTGAAATGCGGCAGCCAGATAAATGCCGCTCTCGACACCACTGCAATCGCACACATCACAGCGATCACTACCAATTCCTTCGCCTGTGGTTTTCTTTTTTCAAAAACCAGGAAAAAAGGAATCATTGTATACACAATAATCAATAAACTTGTAATATAAAACTGGCGTTCCGAAATATTCCATCCAATATAAATTGTCAGCGGAATTGCAACCAGTATCAAAAGTGCAGAAAGAATCATACGTTTGGAAAAACTCCGTTTTTTCTCCTGTCTGCTTATTTCACCCATCTTCTGTCCTTCTCCTTCTCTTCTACTATTTTTTCTTCTCACTCCGTTTGATTTTCAGCCTCATTCCCTTACTTCACTTTGTTGCGCAAAATAAGCTCCGTCACATCTTCATCCGTCACAGCATTTTCAAATATATGACGACTCATGCGATTGGCTGCAGTTGTATAGAAACTATTCTGTGCAAAAAATCTGCGCGGTGTATTTGTCGTGATAACACTTCCATCAAAAAACATAGATATGCTATCTGCGTATTTGGCACAAAACTCCACATCATGGGAAACCATCAAAATAGTAACCCCTCTGCCCGTCAGCCGTTTCAGAATTTCTGCCAGCCGCAATTTAAAGAAATTATCAATTCCCTTCGTCGGCTCATCCAGGATCAATACCTTTGGATTGCAAAGCAATACTTTTGCCAGGGCAGCTCTCTGCTGTTCTCCACCTGACAGATCATACGGATGAGCATCCAGCAGTTCTGTCACATCACATTCTTTCGCTACTGCAAGAATTTTCTCCTCCAGTTCCTCTCCATGCATATGTGTAAAAGAAAGCATTTCTGCCAAATCCTCCCGCACAGTCTTTTTCACAAATAAACTCTGTGGATTCTGTGGCAGCATTGCCAGACAATTTGTAAACAATTCCTGCGATTTATATTTATCCAGACGTTTTCCCTGAATGAAAATTTTTCCACGATATGGTTTTACAATACCACTGATCGACTTCAGCATTGTGGATTTTCCGGTGCCGTTTCCACCTACCACAGCAAACAATGTACCTGTTTCTACTTTCAGATCGACACCCTTTAAAATATCCGGCTGTTCCCGTTCATATCGGAACCATACTTCCTTCATTTCAATAGCCGGATGTTCTGCCTCCTCAAAGGTTTCCTCTTCTTCCAGCTTATGACACGTAATTTCCTGTCCTTCCAGTTCATCCGAAATCCAGCCACGGCCTTCGCGGACCGTAAGCGGACAAGGGAGCTTGCTTTCTGCTTCATAGCAAATACGCATCGGTGCCGGCAAAGCTGCCAACATATCACTGTTCTGCCGTTTTAATTCATCCCCCACTTTTTTCGGGGTATCATCCGCAACTATTTTTCCTCTTTCCATCACGATAACCCGATCCGCACATGGAAATACATCTTCCAGACGATGCTCCGAAATAATCACCGTGATTCCAAGCTCCAGATTGATCTTTCTGACGGTATTCAGGAAATCTGATGCAGCAATCGGATCAAGCTGACTGGTTGGCTCATCCAAAATCAATACTTCCGGCTGCATCGCCATAATAGAAGCCAGATTCAATAACTGTTTCTGTCCACCGGAAAGTTCCGTTACATTTTTATGAAACCATGTCTGTATCCCGAAATAGCTGGCCATCTCTGCCACACGCAGCCGCATGGTGCGCTGATCACATCCCAGACTCTCCAGACCAAAGGCAAGTTCATGCCACACCTTGTCTGTGACAATCTGATTATCCGGATTTTGCATAACATATCCGATTTTTGCACTCTGATTCCACTGGCTCATCTGATCCAATGGTGTTCCTTCAAAACAAACTTCTCCTGTCCGTTTTCCATGCGGAGTCAGAACGGTTTTCAAATGACTCATCAGTGTCGTTTTTCCGCTTCCGCTCTTTCCGCACAGTGCAATATATTCTCCTTTTTTTATCTTGAGATTAATCTGATCCAGTGCCTTTTTTTCGACTCCCGGATAAGAAAAGGTCAAATCTTTGACTTCAAAATGTACCATGTAATATCCTCCCCCATTTGTATGATGGATGGCAGAAACAAAAATAATGCATAACCGATCATTCCCACATACAGGAACTGATTCCCGCCCGGAATCTGAATGGTCGGATAATACTGTATTTTTGTTCCTCCACCTGCCATGCTGATTATAATAAGAACAATTGCCAGTCCCATGATCATGCTGACAATGATATCTCTTTTTTCCTTTCGATAAATATGAAAACTGGTTCTCGCTCCACTTCCATATCCTCTGCTCTTCATAGCATCTGCCGTGATTGCGGCATCTTCCAGTGCCCAGGATGTTAATGTCGATAGAATGTCCATTCCGTGCATGATCTTCTCCTTGCGTTCACCATCCCCGGCACCTTTTCCGATACAGCGTCTCGCTCCCGAAATCGTATTGATCTTCTTCTGAAATTCAGGAACCAGCCGAAGTACCATTGATAAAATCAAGGAAATGGTCGGTATCATCCGTCCAAACATGTAAATAAACTTATCACTGGTCATCACTGCATTGTAACAGGAAAACCACAACAAAATAGACAAAAACATTCCACCTGTGGCAACACCGTATCCCAGAGCTTCCAGTGTAAATGGCCGTCCCTGGATCCAGCGAAACAATACCGTAGCTCCCTGTGTATTAAATAATGGATTCAATACAGAAATTCCCACAAATAAAACCCACATACGGCCAAGACTGCGTATCCCGGTGCGCCCCTTCAGCAAGATATAATATAAAGAAGACGCAACAACGGAAATCAACAGAAATGCCGGATGAACGAAAAACATCCCAAATACAATCGCCCCGATAAAAAAAACGAAATTGACCGCAGGATGATATTTTTCAAACGCATTTTTCATGCAAAAAATCTCCCCTCTCTCCCTGCTTATTCTGCGTTCAACCTGTCACCGTATAACTCCACACAATCGTATCCCCATCCTTTAAGGTATAGCTTGAACAGCCATAATTCGGATACCATCCATTCACCTTATATTTCCATCCGGATGCAGATCCACAGTCAAATTCATACAGATTATTAATTCCCTCAATATAATAGCTGTTGTACATAGGAGACCATGAATATTCCAATGCAATTCCATTTTTATTACATGCCCGTTTTAAGACATCAAATACTGTTTCTCCCTGTTCAAATGTCACCTGTGTCGAAGATAAGATACATCCGCTTGCCGGTACATATACATCTTTTCCCTCTTCCAGTGCATCCATATGATTTAAAATCTCATCACAACGAATTGAAATCGTACATTTCATGGATGTTGTTTCCGTGTTGCTTCCATCGGCATTCCCGGATGAAACACCGTTACTTTCCGCTGCACCGCTATTTGTAACTGCATTTCCACTTCCAGCGTCAGATATATTTTCGGTCTGTGAAGAACCTGGCTGTGATGTGTTACCTCCTGCCTGTAATGCAGAAGTATTTCCGGCAGATGCATCTGTCTTCTGTCCTGCCTGGTTCTGTGCACTGCCCTGCTCAGCCTGTGCCATTTCAGCGGCAAGAGCCTCCTCCGCTGTTGCTTTTTGCTCTTCTTCCCGCTGCCGTTCTAATTGTTCAATATCACTGTTGCTAAAGCATAATAATTTGGTTTCGTTCGTTGTTTTCGCTTTGGAAAGCTGGAACTGATTCATAGAATCCAGTGTCAGTTCTGATATCTGTATACCGTCCGCAAGCAAAGAAGCTCTCTGTCCACTCTGAACTACTTCTTTGTCCCCGACCTGAACCTGCTGATCTAAAACTCCAATTTCAGCACTTCCGACCGGTGCGCATGCAAAAAATACCCCTTTCTCTGTACCGACTTCATTTTCATAAACGTTCAGAGTAAACGGATCTTCCACATTTGCAAATATTTCGCCTGTTTTTAACAGAACAGAAACAGCTCCGTCCTCAGAAATGGATATTTCTGCCTCGCTGTTCTCATTAAAACTCAGGGTATTTTCTCCATATACTATATCGATCGATGCGCCCTCTCTTGTTTCCAGAATATCACCATCCTGAATGTTCGCATCATTTTCCAACGAAAATGCAAGATTTTTTCGTTCCACATTAACGGTTCCGATTTTACTCTTTGCCACAAGCGTGACAGTCTCTTCCGTTCCATCTTCTTTCGTCACCGTTATTTCATTTTTTCCAAACCAGCCTTTTAATTTTCCCACAGAAAAAACTCCGATCACAGCAATTGCAATAATCGCAACTACCATGAGCAGATTCCATAATTTTCTTTTTTGCTTCATGTTTCCCCCTCCAAATAACTAATTATCCTCTCATAATTTATATAAAAATGCCTGATTAAAGGCATAAAAATAAACCTCTGCCTAATTCCAGCAGAAATTTTTCGTATCTTTGTCAAGTTTGTTTTCTGACTCGAGCCACGTAAATCTTTCCTACTCGGAATCCCTTCCCAAATGACCGATTCATTCAGTGGTTCTGATTCCTTTCGTTGCTCTCACAGCAGGGATTAATCTGCCAGGTTTTTCACCCGATTCCTTTTAATGAGATTACTCTCAACCATGACAACTTTTATTCAGTTATAAAAAACTGTACATTTACTCATTAGCTCAGATTATACTGTACTCTATTTAGGACTGTCAACCCCTCATACTCACTGTGTCTTGTTTTTTTTTGTAAACGATTACTTCATTTGTTTAAAAAAAGAACGCCCCTGAAACGAACTGTTTCAAGGGCTTCCTTATCTACATCTAATGACGATATTTATTTGCTTCTTTCAGACGTGCCATCGCTCTTGCCAGCGATGCGGTATTACGATAATATTCCATCCGGCTCTTATGCTGCAGTAACCGTTCTTCTGCACGCTCTTTTGCCTCTTTCGCACGACGTATATCGATTTCCTCCGGGCGTTCGATCGTATCCACCAGAATTTCCACCTGATTATCAGAAGTAACTTCTGCAAAGCCACTTCCGCAAACTGCCGGAATCATTTCACCTTTCGGTGTTCCGATACGGACCTCACCCGTCTTCAATGCAACGACACATTCCTCATGATTTGTCAGGATCTGAACTTCCCCGTCAATTGCAGGTAATACAACAGATGCTGCCTCGTCATCATAAAAGATCTTATCATATGCAATAATTTTTAAATGAAATGTACTCATAGTCACACCTCACTAATGATTGCCGTTCTTTGCTTTTTCAATGACATCGTCAATGGTTCCCACATTGAAAAATGCCCATTCCGGATACTCATCCATCTCACCGTCAATAATTTTTTTGAAACCTTTGACGGTCTCTTCCAACGGTACATATTTACCTGGAATTCCGGTAAATGTCTCAGCCACATGGAACGGCTGTGACAGGAAACGTTGGATTTTTCTTGCACGGTATACCGTTGTCTTATCCTCTTCGGAAAGTTCTTCCATACCAAGGATGGCAATGATATCCTGCAACTCTTTGTAACTCTGAAGAATCTCCTGTACACGACGGGCAACTTCATAATGCTCCTCACCGACGATATCCGGCTCCAGAATACGTGAATTCGACTCCAGCGGATCAACGGCCGGATAAATACCCTGTTCAACGATCTTTCTGGAAAGTACCGTTGTTGCATCCAGATGTGCGAATGTAGTTGCCGGAGCCGGGTCAGTTAAGTCATCCGCCGGTACATAAATTGCCTGTACCGAGGTAACGGAACCTTCTTTTGTGGAAGCAATACGCTCCTGCAATTCACCGACTTCATTTGCCAGAGTCGGCTGATAACCTACCGCAGAAGGCATACGTCCAAGCAATGCGGAAACCTCTGAACCAGCCTGTACATAACGGAAAATGTTATCGATAAATAACAGTACATCCTGATGTTCTTTGTCACGGAAATACTCTGCCATAGTCAGACCAGTCTCAGCTACACGCATACGAGCTCCTGGTGGCTCATTCATCTGTCCGAACACTAAGGCTGTTTTTTCCAAAACGCCGGATTCTTTCATCTCTGTCCACAGATCATTACCCTCACGGGAACGCTCTCCGACACCGGTGAAAATAGAATATCCACCATGCTCAGTTGCAATATTACGGATCAGCTCCTGGATCAGAACGGTTTTACCAACACCTGCACCACCGAACAGACCGATCTTACCACCTTTGGAGTATGGAGCCAGAAGGTCAATAACTTTGATACCCGTCTCCAGAACTTCGACAACCGGACTCTGCTCTTCAAAGGATGGCGGTTCTCTGTGGATACACCAGTTTTCTTTTGACTCCACCGGTTTTCCATCATCAATCGCCTCACCCAGAACATTGAACAGTCGTCCCAGCGTTGCTTTTCCTACCGGAACTGTGATACCTGCGCCGGTTGCTGTTACTTCCATATCACGATGAAGCCCTTCACTGGAAGCAAGCATGATACATCTTACGGTATCATTTCCAATATGCTGTGCCACTTCCATGACACATGTTTTTCCATTATTATCAACTTCGAGTGCATCTTTGATGCATGGAAGGTTATGGTCGGAAAACTCTACGTCTACAACAGGTCCCATGACCTGAACGATTTTTCCTTTATTCATATCGCTTCACCTCTCTTACTTTTTCTTACTCTTCTGTGCCTTGGCACCTGCAATGACCTCAGTAATTTCCTGGGTGATCGCTGCCTGACGCACACGGTTGTATTCAATTTCCAGATCATGCAGCATCTGCTTTGCACTATCGGTAGCGGTCTGCATCGCCATCATTCTGGAATTATGTTCACTGGCATAAGATTCTACCAGCGCACCATATACAAAACCACACACAACATTTGGAATCAGGCTGTTCAGCACCGATTCCACAGAAGGATGAAAGGTCATTCTCTCACTGTATCCTTTCAGATTTTTGTGTGTATATTCTTCTCTCTGCAACGGAAGCAATTGAAACATATCCGCTTCCATCTTGAATGCATTGATCATTTTGGTATAGATGATATAAACCTCATCCAGTTCCTCACGTATATATTCATCAATCAGTTGAAGACCAATGTGACGCGCCCTGTAAAGGGTCGGATTCTGCACGGTATAACTGAATTCTCCGTCAATATTTACATCTTTTTTCATGAAATACTGCCGGCCTAACTCACCGACCACAAACAGTTTGTTCTGTCCGCCCTTTTCCAGCTGTTCCGATGCAAGCTTCAGAACATTGTGGTTGTAAGCTCCTGCCAGACCCTTGTCGGCAGTGATCACAAGGTAACCGCGCTTTTTCCGGTCATCCGGGATATCTCTTCCGAAAAAAATATTGTTTGTGTCCGGAACGGACTTCATAAAACGCGCGACTGCATTCTGCTGCGCAAAGAAAAACGGCTCCGTATCTGCCAGACTTTTCTTTGCCTTCTGCATCTTTGACGAAGAAATCATATACATGGCACTGGTGATTTTCATCGTATCTTTGATACTCTGCATTCTGCTCTGTATCTCTCTAGCACTTGCCATGATAGACCTCCTATTTTACATACTCCCTGGCGGCAGCGAGGATCTTTTCTCCAAGTTCATCAGACAGAGCTTTTGTCTCATTCAGCTCAGCGATGATCTCAGGATGTGCATTTTTGAAATATTCCAGCATACCCTTCTGGGTCTCTTTGATTTTTTTAACTTCCACATTCAGGAAAATCTTGTGTGTGGCGGTCCACAGTGTAATAACCTGCTCTGCCATATCCAACGGCTGGCAAAGCGGCTGTTTTAACAGTTCCATCAGACCTTTTCCGTACTGTAACTGCTCTTTTGTATCATCATCCAGGTCAGAACTGAACTGGGTAAATACTTCCATCTCACGATACTGCGCCAGATCGATACGAATACTTCCGGCTGCTTTTTTCATCGCTTTTGTCTGTGCGGCACCACCGACACGGGATACAGACAGACCTACGTTTACCGCCGGTCTCATACCGGAGAAGAATAAGTTACTCTCCAGGAAGATCTGACCGTCTGTGATGGAAATTACGTTGGTCGGAATATATGCAGATACATCGCCGGCCTGTGTCTCAATAATTGGCAGGGCTGTGATGGAACCGCCGCCCAGTTTGTCACTCAGACGACTGGAACGCTCCAGCAGTCTGGAATGCAGGTAGAAAACATCACCCGGATAAGCCTCACGTCCCGGAGAACGCTCCAGCAACAGGGACAATGCACGGTAAGCTACCGCATGTTTTGACAGATCATCGTAAACGATGAGCACGTCTTTTCCCTGATACATAAAATATTCTGCCATGGCAGTTCCCGCATACGGTGCAATATACTGCAGCGGAGCCGGATCACTGGCTGTTGCTGCCACAATGATGGAATAATCCATAGCACCGTGCTTTTTCAATGTGGATACAATTTTTGCAATTGTTGATGCTTTCTGTCCAATTGCGACATAAATACAGATGACATCTTTTCCCTTCTGGTTGATCATGGCATCCGTTGCAATGGATGTCTTACCTGTCTGACGGTCACCGATGATCAGCTCTCTCTGTCCACGTCCGATCGGGAACATAGAATCGATGGAAAGAATTCCTGTCTCCATTGGTACGCTGACCGATTTACGATCCACGATGCCCGGTGCTTCATTTTCAATCGGCCGGTAATCATCTTCTTCGATATCGCCCTCTCCATCAATTGGAGCACCCAAGGCATTGATGATTCTTCCGACAAATTTATCTCCAACCGGAATTCCGGCTTTCTTTTTGGTTCTTGTTACTTTGGTTCCTTCCTTGATCCCTGTATCACGGCCAAACAGAATGACACCGATCTCATTTCTTCTGACATCCTGTACCATACCTTTTACGCCGTTCTCAAAGACAACGATCTCACCATACATGGCCTGGTCAATTCCATAGACAGTGGCAATTCCGTCACCAACCCAGATGACATGACCAATTTCCCGATCCTTCGCCTCAAAATCATAATTTTCGATTTCTTCTTTCAGGATGGAAATAATATCCTGTGAACTGATAGCGCTCATTGTCCTATCACCTCTTTCTTTTACCTTTTACTTCTTACTCTGCCTGTTATAATTCAGCCTGATTCTGAATCATACCGAGCTGCTCCTGCATGCCGCGGATCCGTCCGCTGATGCTCCAGTCCCATTCACGGCCATTGGCAGCGAGGACAAAACCTCCCACCAGACGCTCATCCCGGATCATCTCAAGCTCAACCTGATGCGCATCAAACTCTTCCATCAGGAATTTTTTAATTCCTTCCAGCTGATTATCATCCGGTGCTGTCACATAACGTAATGTTGCGTTTACGATTGACTGATGTTCATTTGCATACATTTTGTATTCCTCCACGATCTCTTCCAGATATTCCACGTCAGAATAATCACAGAGAATCTTCATAAAATTCTGTAACTTTTTTCCCGGGAAAATACGGTCAACCACCGCATGTTTTTCCTCTTTGTAAACACTTGGGTCTGTCAGCACACGCTGTAATTCGGGACTCTCCCGATAAATCTGTACTGCAGTTTCAAGATCTTCTACCGGAGCCTTCAGCTCCCACAAAACTCTTACATATTTAGCCGTTGTTGCTGTCATGTTTGTCACCCGTTTTACTTAAAAACTCATTGTAAAGCTGTTCATCCGTGACTTTACTGCTATTCTCTCCGATAATCTTGATCGCTGCAGCCATAGCCAGCGTACTGATCTCTTTCTGTACACTCTGCAGTGCTCTGTCACGTTCTTTTTCCATATCCTGATTTGTTTTCTCAAGCAAAGCTTCGGATCGTTTTTCCGCATCGGAAACAATCTGCTTGTACTGCACATCTGCCCGTTCTCTGGCATCTGCCACAATCTGGACTGCCTCCTCTTTTGCGCCCTGCAAAGATGCCTCATACTGAGTTTTCAACTCTAAAGCCTCTGCATTTACCGTATCTGCTTTTTCAAACTGTTCCGTTACCATCTGTTTTCTCTTTTCGATGATATTTAAAACCGGTTTGAACAGAAACTTTCTGATCAGGAAATAGAAGATCAACAGGTTCACAATGATCCATATAAGGTTTGAATCAATTCTCAGCATCCTGAAATCCTCCTTCTAAAAACAAAATCTCACGTCTTTGTTTTTTATTTGCAAAGGAAAATGATCAGAATAGCGACAACCATACCATAAATAGCAGTTGCCTCTGCCAGTGCACAACCAAGTAATAAGTTCTTGCTGATCTTGCTGTCAGCTTCCGGCTGTCTTGCTACAGCATCTACTGCTTTACCTGTTGCGATTCCAATACCTACACCTGCTCCAATTCCTGCTAATGCTGCGATACCAGCTCCGAGTGCGATCATCATAATAATTATCTCCTTTTCTCACTTCAAATTTTTTATTCTGCCTGTAATTCAATAGCTTCCTTGATGTATAACGATGTCAGGAACACAAATACATATGCCTGGATCAATCCATCAAAAATATCAAAATAGAAACTAAATACCAGCGGTACAACCATCGGCACAACCGCCTTGATCAGCTCCATGATAACGAACGCTCCGAGTACATTTCCGAACAGTCGTAAACATAACGAAAACGGTCGGATAAAAATCTCCAGAATGTTGATCGGTGTAATGATCGCGACAGGCTGTGTAAATCCTTTCGCCCACTTCTTTACACCTTTTGCACGGATACCAGCGGCTTCCACCAGTATGATACTCATCAACGCAAGAGCGATCGTACAATTCAGGTCCTTTGTCGGAGGCTTAAATCCAAATAAGCCAATTACATTTGCAATACCGATAAACAGACCGACGCTCATCAGATAAGGGATATAACATTTTCCTTCCTCTCCGAGCAGCCCTTCGAAAAATCCATAAAATTTTCCGATACATACTTCCAGAAACAACTGCCTCTTTCCCGGATTCTCCACGCTCAATTTCCGCGTCAGGAAAATCGATGCCACTATGACAATTGCCATAATGATCCACATAACGACAACTGATTCCGCGATTTTGATTCCACCAAAAATGGGTATCGTGAACACCGTCTTGACACTCAATTGGTCGATCAACTCATCTACCAGTCCGTTCGTAGCGGTCACCTCCTTCTTTTCTCTTTCTTCTGTTTTTTGAACGCAGATCACGAAGCGACTGCGTTCATGAGCAAGGAGCGAAGCGGATTGCGAATGTCCGCTTTATTTTTCCTGAAACATGTTTCCCAATCATCACAGTTTGAACGCAGAATAAGCAATCCCCCGCTTCAAGTGCACGAAGCGACTGCGTTCATGAGCAAGTAGCGAAAGCGGATTGCGAATGTCCGCTTTACCATCATTGTTGCATCTCGTAATTGATACTGTTTTCTCATAATTGGTACTACCATTATTCCTGAAAAATAAAAGACCGGTGGTTGTCCCAAAACTCCTTACCCCCGTTGGTCTTTTCGTGTATCCATGTTAATACAATTTCCAGATTTTGCAATCGGCAAATTTTCCTAAATTGTTTTTTTATAAAAATATTTTTTCAGCAAAATCACGATTGACAATTTTCGTTTAACAGATTATTTCCTGATTATGTACTTTATGACTTCTTTTTTCGGCAATTTTGCCTACTTTACGAAAAACGAATCTTACAAATGAGCTGGTCTGGAACATTTATAAGAACAGTGCCATCTGGATTTTTCCCCTTGATGTCTGTAACCGGAAAAATCAGAAATATGTCTGACTTCTATTTGACTTGTCAGTCTTTTTACTACATAATAAATGCAGGGGCTTTTTATATTGAAGGAGGTTTTTTATGGCAGCACAAATCACGGCCGTCATTATTTTCCTGGTTATGTTTGCATTCATTATCACGGAAAAATTTCCACGGCACATTGCGACAACACTCTGCAGTGTTGCAACGCTCATTCTCGTGTTTGGTGTCTGTATGCACAGTTCCACTGCGTTATTCGAGACACTGAACTTTCAGTCTTTTACATCTGTTGATTTTTGGCATGCAGGCGCCGAAGCCACAGAAAGTACAAAAGGAATCAACTGGCAGACAATTATTTTCATCTTTGGCATGATGATCATGGTCGAAGGAATGGCAATTTCCGGATTTTTCAACTGGCTTTGTCTCACCATTGCACGGGCAGTAAAATACAATACGACCAAAATTTTTATCATGTTTATGATTCTCGCGTTCGTTCTGTCCATGTTCATTGACAGTATCACAGTAATTTTATTCCTAGCAGCGATTACGATCACGCAAAGTAAATTATTGCAATTTGACCCGATTCCGGTCATTATCGCCGAAATCTTCTGTTCAAACCTGGGTGGTTCTTCCACTATGTGCGGAGATCCGCCAAACATCATTATCGGAACAGCTTTGCATTACACCTTTACCGACTTTTTATTCAATACCGGTATCATTGCAATAGCCAGTCTGATACTGATGATTGTATTCTTTTACATGTGCTTCCGGAAAAAACTGAGCGCCAACAATCTGTCTGAAGAAGAAATCGAAAAAATGCCGTCTCCGGACAGCGCTATCAGAAATAAGCGTTCTTTTATCATCAGTTGCATCATCTTTCTGTGTGCAATTGTACTTCTGGTAACACATGGACAGACCGGATTAACAGTTTCCACCATTGGCATAATTGCCGCTATCGCAACCTGCGCAACCGCAGGGAAAAAGGCAAAACACATTTTACGTCGTATTGATTATCCGACCCTTATTTTCTTCATTGGATTATTCGTCGTGGTCGGCGGTCTGGAAGAAACAGGCATTCTGGAACTGATTGCCAACTTTATCCATATGATCAGCGGTGGAAATGTAACCTTTATTGTAATCATTATTATATGGGTATCTGCAGTAGCCAGCGCCATCATAGATAATATCCCATTTTCCGCTACGATGATTCCGATCATCAAAAGCCTTGCAGCGACATCCGGAGCAGATTTATCCGTTCTGGCATGGACCCTTGCACTTGGTACCGATATCGGTGGAAGTGCAACTCCGATCGGAGCATCCGCCAACGTGGTCGGCATCGCCGTTGCATCCAAAAACGGTCATCATATTTCCTGGAAGCAGTATTGTACCTACGCGATCCCGGCAACACTGATCGTAATTGGAATTTCTACGATATATCTCATTGTTAGATATATAATAT
>SKEB01000538.1_pt1 | contig 30107 bp, 21 predicted proteins | sample 4826561 | NCBI WGS metagenome assembly SKEB01 (sample SAMN11008820, study PRJNA524170) | human gut metagenome | biome: Human fecal sample; material: Feces; isolation source: fecal sample from pouch patient p17 | host: Homo sapiens | place: Israel: Tel-Aviv | collected 2016-03-29
AACCACCTGTTCGTACATAAGCGTCGATTGAAAAAAGAAAAGAAAATAAAAAAAGAGAGAAAGCATTCATAAAATAACTTTCTCTCCAATCGACTTAATTGCCAACAACACTACTTGACAAAGAGCCAGAATAAAAACAACTTGCGCCTTTTTGCTATTCAAATATATAAGCTAATATTTCTTCAATGGTTATTTGATAAAAGAGTTGGTCCGCTTTTTGTTCAATCAAAATTTGTTTGACAGTTTCGTAGGTAAAAGTTTGATTTGCTAAAGCTTGCTCTAAATTATTCAAATCACCATAACTAAAGAAATCACCATGAAATGCACAATTTTGGATAATACCATGCTGAATATTTAATGAAACTTCCAGGAAACCTGCTGGAAATTTTTTCGCTTTAACCATCGTAAAAGCAGGATTCTTTCCAAAGGTCCAATCCCAACTTCTAAATTTATCTTGGGCAACTGTTCAACTATCAGTTCTTCTTTTACAGTCAATTGGTAAGGCTGGTAATCTTTTTTCAATATTTCATTAATTAATTTTTGCCCAAATGTCGCAATATCCCATTTTTTAGATAGGCAATCACTGATATTTCCTGTACGATCGCGCACCGATTTAATACCCTTTGATTCGATTTTATATTTTGGTGGATTCAGATACTTTACCATTTTCGAAAAATCCATATCATATAAAAGCGAACCATGATGAATGGTATATTCCCCTTTATTACATTGCGCATTTTCTGAAATCTTCTTCCCATTAATGGGCTAAATCATTACGACTATTATATGCAACTTCAACCCCTAATGTATGCAAAGCTTCAATAATTTTATCCATATAGGTTTAAAAAAACTCTGAAGCGAACTACACTTCAGAGTTATTCAAAATTATTCTTCTAATAAACCAATTCTTTGTTTAACCACTTGGGCAATTTTATCGACATAGGTTTCTACTAATTCATCGGTTGGCGCTTCTGCCATGATGCGTAATAAAGGCTCTGTTCCTGATGGGCGAACCAAGACGCGACCACTATCTCCCATTTCATTTTCAACTTCTTCAATGACAGCTAATACTTCAGGATCAGTTAATGCTTTATTCTTATCAGTCACACGTAAATTCACTAACTTTTGAGGATAAATGGCTACTTCACTTGCTAATTCAGAGAGTTTTTTACCAGTTTCCTTCATAATATTTAGCAGTTGAATACCTGATAGCATGCCATCACCTGTTGTATTGAAATCTAAAAAGACCATATGACCAGATTGTTCACCGCCGAAATTATAACCATTTTTGCGCATTTCTTCGACTACATAACGGTCACCCACTTGTGTAATCACATCTTTCAAACCAATATTTTCAATGGCTTTTCTAAAACCTAAATTACTCATGACTGTAGTAACAACTGTATCATTTTTTAGACGACGTTTTTCAGATAGATATTTTGCACAGATGTACATAATCTTATCACCATCCACAATATTACCTAATTCATCTACAGCGATAATACGGTCACCATCACCATCAAAAGCTAATCCTGCATCTGCTTGTTTTTCCACGACAAATTTAGCCAAACTTTCAGGATGAGTGGAGCCAACACCGTCATTAATATTTAATCCATCTGGTGAAGTTCCCATTGTATAAAAATCAGCTTCTAAATCAGCAAATAAGCGATTCACAATCGGCGAAGTAGCCCCATTAGCTCCATCTAAACAAATCGTTAAACCGGATAAATCTCCAGGAATTGTATCTGCCAAAAAGCCAGCATAGCGAATCAAACCTTCAGGAAATTCTTCAACCGTTCCTAAACCTTGAGCTGAAGGACGAGGTAAAGTATCTTCTGGTGCATCTAATAAAGCTTCAATTTCAAGTTCTTGCGCATCATCCAATTTAAAACCGTCATTTCCGAAAAATTTGATGCCATTATCTTGAGCTGGATTATGTGAAGCAGAAATCATTACCCCAGCACTGGCTTCTTGCACTCGTGTTAGATAAGCAACACCCGGAGTAGTAATCACCCCTAATTGAAATACTTCAATTCCAACAGATAATAATCCTGCCACTAATGCACTTTCTAATAACTGACCAGAAATACGTGTATCACGGCCAACTAAAACTCTTGGTCGTCTTTTGCCTTGCTCATGTTGGCTAAGCACATAACCCCCACAGCGTCCTAATTTAAATGCTAATTCAGGTGTTAATTCAACATTGGCTTCTCCTCGTACACCATCTGTTCCAAAATATTTACCCATAAAAATTCTCCTTAAAACTTTAAAAATTAATCATTATTCTTCATTTCGTTTTCATTTTTTGTATCATCGGTAGTCTGTGTAGTTTCTTGTTTATCTGAATCTTTTTGTGTACTACTTTCAGACTCTTCCGGTAAATCTTGCGTTGCGTTTTCTGCACCATTTGTTTGCGTATTTTGCTCAGTAAGATTTTGGTTACGATTGACCTGTGTATATATTGGTTCAATCCGTATCGTTACATTGTTTTGCGGACTATAAAACGCACTATCAACTGGTATATTATAAACCTTTGTTGTAGTCTGAGCAATACCTGAAATATCCACTGGAATGATAATCTCATCAATTTTATCTAAATCACCACCATTGGATGATAACATGATTGTTTCGGGATTTAAATGGAATTGATAGCCGCTGACACCACTTGGCAAATTACCAAATTGTTTAGGTGTTAATTTCACCTGTTTATTCACACGATTAACTGCTAAATGGACCTCTACTTCTTCCTTATCAAAAGTGACATCAAGTTTCTCACCTTTGGCATTTAATGCTTCAAGTTTCACGGTTTTGGTGATATTTTGCGTGATAGGATTACTTGAAGTAAATAAAGCCTGCACAATTGCAATTTCTTTCATCGTTTGTGCACCGGTAGTCACGATGACAGATTTCGGTGTACTAGAGATGCTTCTCAAAGTCACTCCATCCAATTGATGTTCATCAGCCAAAATCGGTTTAACCGCAAATTTTTTAGTAATTTTCTTTTCAATCGTTACAGTAGACTTATTCGTACTTAACTTAGCCTTCACACCAGATTTTAAATTTTCGACTTTTAATTTCACTTCATGCGTTCCTGGAGATAGCTCATTCAAATCAGCAACCACTTTAAATGTTCTAGTATCTGCATTGCTCTCGGCTAATAGTTGCACACGATTGGCACTACTCAATTTAACATCAACATTTGGCTCATATCCTTGAATATAATATTTCTTTTCATTGTATTCAAAAACAATCGGAACTTGCTTTACCGTCTCTTCATAATTATAGGCTGGTTTTTGCTGGTTTTTCTGATCAGTCGTATTCGCATTAGTAAATAGAATTAAAGTTAGCAACAATGCAAACAATGCCGTTATCATTTTACTCTTTCCATTCAATTCCATCTACTTACCTCCTTTCTTTCTAGCTGATTTTTTTGAGCTAGTTAAGAAATTCAGTACATTCCGGCGTTTCTTTTCCTGTTCTTTTGCAGATAATTCCTTCGTTAAGATAGCTAAATAATCTTCTTTCGTTAAATCAGGGATTAACTGATTATTGATGGTAATACTCACACCTCCTGTTTCTTCTGAGACAACTAGTGTCACTGCATCACTTACCTCAGAAATACCAACAGCAGCACGGTGTCTTGTACCATATTCTTTAGGGATTAAGATACTGTCTGACAAAGGTAAATACGCACAGGCAACAGCTACTTTACCATCGCGTATAATTACCGCACCATCATGTAAAGGTGTGTTTGGAATAAAAATATTCGTCAGTAGTTCTCCTGAGATATCCGCATCTAAAGGTATCCCAGTTTCAATATATTCTTCTAGACCTGTGTTGCGTTCGATTGTAATTAATGCACCAATTTTCCGTTTGGACATATATTGAACGGCTTTATCCAAGGCTTTAATAATCTGTTCTTCCTCGCGTTCTTTCACACTATTTGTGGCAAAAAACTTAGTACGCCCAAGATGCTCAAGTCCTCGACGTATTTCTGGTTGAAAAATGACGACAGCTGCAATCACCCCATAGGTAATTACCTGGTCCATCAACCAAGAAAGTGTATGTAATCCTAAAAATTCAGCAACAAAACGAATAATTAGAAAAACTAGTACCCCTTTCAAGAGCTGAATAGCCTTTGTTCCACGGACTAATTGAAGCAACTTGTATAACAGATACCAAACAACGATAATATCAACAATGTTAATCAAAAAGGAATAAGACAAGATGTTTTCTGAAAACAATTGCTTCCAATAATCCAATTGGAAAATATCTCCATTTTGAAAAGACATAAACAGACTTCCTTTCATTTATTTCTTGATTCAAGTATATCATAAGTTTGAATGCGCATGAAAAAAAATAAAGATTTTTACTATTTTTTAAAATAATGAAAAAGCCGCACTAGTAATCGTATAAAATTACTAGTACGCCTGTTTCAAAAAAGTTTACTCGCTTTTTTCCTCATTTTTGGCTTCACGTCTTGCTTTACGTTCAGCTCTTCTTTGTAAGCGCCGTGCTTCTCTTTCTGGATCAACAGTACGCTCTTTCTTTTCCCGTCGAACAGTTGCTTTATTATCTTCAACTGGAGAATCGTTTTTGCCTTCTAAACGCTGACGAATTTTTTCTTCTTGACCAGCTAGACGAGCATAATTATAAAAGCGTGTTTTAGCATCATTAACGGTCTTATCAAATAACGCTTTAGCATGTTCTGGGTGCACTGTTTCTAACGCTCTAAATCTCACTTGAGTACGCATAAAATCAGGCATCTTAGAAAAATCAGGTTTCTTAAAGTCAAGACTCATTGGCTCTTTACCTTGCGCTTTAAGGCTTGGGTTATATCGATAAAGGGACCAATAACCTGAACTTACTGCATCTTTTGCTTCTTGGATCGATTGACGCATGCCACCTGACAAGCCATGAACGATACATGGTGTATAGGCGATAATCACGGATGGTCCAGGGAATTTTTCCGCTTCTTCAAACGCTCGCATGGTTTGGATGGCATTAGCTCCAGAAGCGATTTGGGCAACATAGACATTACCATATGTCATGGCCATCATACCTAAATCTTTCTTCGCAGCGTTTTTTCCACTAGCAGCAAATTTAACAATCGCAGCTGCTGGCGTAGCTTTAGAAATTTGACCACCAGTATTTGAGTACACTTCATTATCCAAGACTAAAATATTGACATCGGCGCCAGTAGAAATAACATGGTCAATTCCGCCATATCCAATATCATAGGCCCAGCCATCGCCACCAATCATCCATTGACTTGGTTTTACGAATAAATCATCATGCGCTAAAATTTCAGCTAATTCAGGGACTTGATGGACTTCACTTTGTAAGGCAGCTTTCAGTTTTTTCGCTCTTTGTTGGGTCCCTTCACTAGTATTTAAATGCTTCGTCCAATCTTGCATTAGTTCCTTAAGCTCTGGAGAAACTTTATCTAGCATAGATGTCATTTGGTTGGCTAAAGCTTCACGTCGAGTGGTATTGGCAATCATCATACCATAACCAAATTCAGCATTATCTTCTAATAATGAGTTTGACCAAGTTGGACCTTGCCCTTGATCATTAGTTGTATAAGGCGTCACTGGTGCAGCTGCTCCCCAAATGGAAGAACATCCCGTCGCATTGGCAATCATCATTCGGTCACCAAACATTTGCGTCAATAATTTAACATATGGCGTTTCTCCACATCCTGAACATGCACCTGAGAATTCTAGTAAGGGTTTATTAAATTGACTGTGTAAAATGGTTCCTGGTTTAGCCGGATTTTCTTTTTGACGTAAAGTCATTGAAAAGGCCCAATTAATTGCTTCTTCCTTCATTTCTTCGTAAGGACGCATTTTTAACGCCTTACCTTTTGCAGGACATGCTTCCACACATAAACCACATCCAGTACAGTCTTCCACTGATACTTGAATGCGATATTTCAAGCCATCAGGTCCACGCATATCACGAACGATATAGCCTTCAGGTGCTTCTTGCATTTCTTCTTCATCGGCTAAAAACGGACGGATTGCTGCATGCGGACAGACAAACGCACATTCATTACACATGGTACAACGATCAGCTATCCACTCAGGAACTTCAAGGGCAATTCCTCGTTTTTCAACCGCGGCAGTACCTAGTGGCATATCTCCAGCAACCATCCCATTATTTACAAAAGCGCTGACTGGGATATGATCTCCTTTTTGGGCATTCACTGGCTCAACAATTTCTTCAACAAACTTACTTTGACGACTCAAACGTTTTTCAGTAGGATCTAAGTCCGCCCATTCTTTTGGTACTTCAAAACGATGCAAGTGCGTTAAGGTTTGATCAATTGCTGCATGGTTTTGTTCCACTATTTTCGCTGATTTGTGGCCGTAAATTTTTTGCACTTGTTCTTTTAATAATTTCACAACTGTATCGAAATCCATGACATTTGTTAACTTGAAGAAAGCTGTCTGCATGATGGTGTTGATACGATTACGTAAACCTATTTCTTGGGCTAATTGCATCGCGTTAATGGTATAAAACTGGATATCATTTTCAGCCAAATATTTTTTCAGATGTTTCGGCAAGAATTTATGCAATTGTTCATCTGACCATGTTGTATTTAATAGGAATGTGCCACCTTTTTTCAAGCCTTGAACTAATTCATATTTATGAACATACGCAGGGGTATGACAAGCAATAAAATCAGCATGCTCTACTAAATAAGTGGAGCGAATTTCTTGATCCCCAAATCTTAAATGAGAAACGGTCAAACCACCCGATTTTTTGGAATCATAATAAAAGTAACCTTGGACAAATTTATCGGTATTATCGCCAATGATTTTAATCGTTGACTTATTTGCACCAACCGTACCATCTGAACCAAATCCCCAGAATTTTGCTTGGAAAGTACCTGGTCGAGTTAAATCTAATGTTGGTCCTAATGGCAAGGATAAATGCGTCACATCATCGGTAATACCAATTGTAAATCTTCTTTTTTGTTCTTTACGCGGTTTTTGTAATTCATCAAAAACAGCTAAGATCTGCGCAGGTGTCACATCTTTTGAGCCTAAGCCATAGCGGCCACCAATGACACTTGGACGAATATCTGCTTCATAAAGCGCTGATTGAACATCTAAAAATAGTGGTTCGCCATTTGCCCCAGGTTCTTTTGTACGGTCTAACACCGCGATAGATTGGACAGTTGCGGGGATTTTACTTAAGAAATTCTCTGTTGGAAATGGACGGTATAAATGGATGTTGATAAATCCAACTTTGCGTCCTTGTTCATTCAGAAAATCAACCGTTTGTTCAATCGCTTGGGCCGCTGAACCCATTACGACAACGACTTCTTGTGCTTCGGGATGACCATAATAATTGACTAAATCGTAATTTGTTCCACGCAATTCATTGATTTTGCCCATATATTCTTGGATAATTGCTGGAATATCATCATAGTACGTATTAATTGTTTCGCGTTGTTGGAAATGAATATCAGGATTTTGGTTCATTCCGCTCACTGTTGGATGATTCGGATTCATGCCACGTTGACGAAATTCAGCCAATTCTTTTTCTGGCAATAACTTTTTCAAATCATCATATTCAATGACTTCTATTTTTTGCAGCTCATGACTGGTTCGAAAGCCATCAAAGAAATTTAAGAATGGTAATCGTCCTTTAATGCTTGCTAAATGAGCTACAGCAGCTAAATCCATCACTTCTTGGACACTGCTTTCTGCCAACATCACAAATCCTGTTTGACGTGTTGCCATCACATCGGTTTGATCACCAAAAATATTTAAAGCATTGGTTGTAACAGAACGACTTGCAACATGAAAGACGGTTGGCAATAGTTCCCCTGCAATCTTATACATATTAGGAATCATTAATAAAAGACCTTGTGAGGCCGTGTATGTACTTGTTAAGGCACCTGTTTTTAACGAGCCATGAACAGCACCAGCGGCACCAGCTTCTGATTGCATTTCGATGACTTTGACAGGTTCTCCGAATAGATTCTTTTTGCCCATTGCTGACCATGCATCCACTAATTCAGCCATTGGTGAGCTAGGCGTAATTGGATAGATGGCTGCTACTTCAGAAAAAGCATAAGAAATATGGGCTGCAGCTGTATTTCCATCCATTGTTTTTTTATTCATAGTTAACACCTCAGTGATTTTGCAATTTTTTGACGTGGGAGATCAAAAATTGGACTGTTCACTATTTATTATATCGAAAAAAACTACATAAGTAACCCTTTTTGCCTGATTTTTTTGTGAAATTCAAAAAAACGTCTACAAGCGTAATAGTTGCATTTTTTTACAAAACCAATAAACTTAAACCTGTAAGCAATTATATTTGAGGTGATACTTATGGATATTTCAGTGATTAAAGCTGAACAAACAAATGCCAAAAACGGTCTTGTCATTGGCAATGGTAAACATATTATGAAAGAATTTATGAACCTTCGTTGTCCATATTGCCGTCAATGGTTTAATGAATCTAAAGCATTATTAGCTGATGCGGATGTAACACGTGTCATTAAGCTATTCGATAAAGAAAAACCTAGTCTTCAACGTGGAAATGTCATGCATCGTTTCGTGGATACTACGAATGAATCAACTATTTTAGCAAGTATTCAAAAGATTTTCGATACACAAGAGGAATGGGGCAACCTTGAACTAGATGAAGTCGCTACATTTGCCAAAGAAAAATTGGGCTTAAGTGAAAATAACCATTCCACCTATAGCCAACTAATTGTCGATGAAGCCAATGCCGCCAACATCAAATTTGTACCAACCATTATAGTTGATGAACATATTTTTGATGAAAGCATTTCTGAAGCCGAGTTAAAAGAAATATTAAATTAAACAAAAAAGCGCAGAATCAACCTCTTTTGGAAGATTCTGCGCTTGTGTTATTCAGCTTGTCTTAATTTTTCAGCATAATCATTAATTTTTCGAATACGATGATTAATACCAGATTTTGAGATTGGCCCACTTGGCACCATTTCAGCTAGTTCTTTTAAACTTACTTCTGGATGTTGTAATCTTAACTCGGCGATTTCCTGTAATTTCTCCGGTAAAGACTTAATCCCAACTTTTGACTCGATATATTCAATGTTTTCAATTTGTTTAGTAGCCGCATCTGCAATTCGTGACATATTGGCCGTTTCACAATTGACTAAACGATTCACCGAATTACGCATATCACGAACAATGCGTACATCTTCAAATTTTAGCATTGAATTCGTTGCACCAATCAAAGTTAAAAAGTCAGCAATTTTCTCTGCCCCTTTGAGATAAGTAATATAGCCATTTCTTCTTTCAAGTGTTCTTGCATTTAAATCAAAGAAATTAAGCATACTGCATATATCTTCATTATGCTCTTCATAAACTGAAAAAATTTCCAAATGGTAGCGACTGGTTTCTGGATTATTGATTGAACCAGATGCCATAAACGCACCACGCAGATAAGAACGCATTTTTTGTGCATTTCCCATTAACTCATCTGATGCATGGATATCAAACATTAAACCATCCATAATTCCTAAATCATTTAATACATCCATGGTGTCATTTTTTAGCCGTACAATATAGACATTATTCTTTTTCAACTTCATTTTCCGACGAACTAACAATTCACTTCGAACATCATAATGATCTTTTAAAAGTGAATAAATTCTACGTGCAATTGCCGCATTTTCAGTTTGAACATTGAGTATAAACTGTTGATTGGCAATACTTAAAGAACCATTCATCCTGATTAAGGCAGCTAACTCAGCTTTGGCATGTTCGCGGTGCACTTCTAAAGTCGTCAATTCTTTTTTGACTTCCGCAGCAAATGACAAAATTATCGCTCCCTTTCTGTATTCCTTACGCCATAGACAATCCGTAATAATTCATTCACAACTTTTTCGCCATCATGAAAGACACCGCCATCCCGTAATTCAAGAAAATCACTAGAGACCACACGACAGCCTTCTTCACGTAATCCATTAAAATCATGGGTCACTTGGACTAAATATTCATCGTATTTTTCGACATCCATGTAATCTTCGGGCACATGTTCGATATTAACTAGCACTGTATCTACAAAAGGTGTTTTTAAATGGCGATGTAAGACTTTCACGTGTTGAGCATCGGTAAAATGTTCCGTCTCACCTTTTTGTGTCATAATATTACAAATATATACCACTTCTGCCTTGGTCTTTAACATAGCTTCAGAGATTTCCGGAATCATTAAATTGGGTAAGATACTCGTAAATAAACTTCCCGGTCCTAAAACAATCATATCTGCTTCCATGATGGCTTTCACTACATTCCGACTAGCTTTAGGGGTTTCATCAGAGTCTTGACGCGACACATGGACGTGACGAATTGTTTTACGCTCTAGGGCAATCTTTGACTCACCCACTGCAGTCGAACCATCCATAAATTCCGCATGTAAAACCAGAGGCTCTTCTGATGAGGGATAGACATTCCCTTCCACATGCATCATCTTATTTAAAATGCGAATCGCCTCATAAGTACTACCACGCATTTCTGCAATCGCTGCAATAATCAAGTTGCCAAGTGCATGATTCGCTAAAAATTTATCTCCTTTGTTAAAGCGATACTGGAAAATATCTGAATACAACCTTGGCATATCAGAGAGCGCCACTAAGACATTACGTAGATCTCCTGGTGGGACCATCGTTTTAACTGAGTCTCGTAAAACCCCACTACTTCCACCATCATCAGCCACCGTGACAATTGCTGTGATATCTACGCCCTGATTTCTCAGACTTTTTAATATAACTGGTAAGCCTGTACCACCGCCCATGACTACAACTTTAGGTTTTCTAATGCGATAGGTTTTCATGAACGATTAACCGTCTCTTTTCGTTTATCTTTATCACGGTGGGTGGTATTAACAGTATAGCCATTTTCTTTTAGGCATTCACCTACACGATTAGTTAAAGCAACAGAGCGATGTTGACCACCTGTACAACCAATCGCAATCGTTAAACTACTTTTACCTTCTTTAATGTAACCAGGCATAATTTGTAGTAAAAGTTGGCTAAATGATTGATAGAATTTTTCAGTTTGTTCAAAACTCATGACATAATCATACACGGGTTTATCACAACCTGTAAGTGGGCGAAGTTCTGGAATATAATGTGGATTTGGTAAGAAACGTACATCCATTACGATATCTGCATCGATTGGTAGGCCATATTTAAAGCCAAATGAGACCATCTCTACACGAAAACCCGATTCATTATTATGACGGAATTCTTGATTGATTTTTTCACGTAATTGGCGCGGTGTTAAAGTAGTCGTATCAATCACCAAAGAAGCTTTTACTTTCAAATCTTCTAAAATGGCACGCTCTTTGCGAATTCCTTCAGTAACCAAACCATCCATTGCCATTGGATGCACACGTCTAGTTTCTTTATAACGTGAAACCAGCTCTACATCTGAAGCATCTAAAAATAAAATCTTCGTATCAATCAATTGCGTGTTTTCAATTTCAGCTAACATATTTTGAATTTCATCAAAAAATGAGCGTGAACGTAAATCAACGACTAAAGCAATTTTGGTTACTTTGCCTGATTCACGAATGAGTTCCCAAAATTTTGGAATTAAACTTGGGGGCATGTTGTCAACGCAAAAATAACCCATATCTTCAAAACTTTGGATGGCAACTGTTTTTCCTGCACCGCTCATCCCGGTAATAATGACTAAACTTAATTGATCAGCCATGATGAATTCCTCCTTTAAAAAAGCAATCATGTTTCACTTTTTATTGTCTTATTTATTATATCATGCCGGGCGTATCTTATACAATAAAATGGATATACGCAATTTCAAAAAATCACGTATATCCGTAAAACTTATTTATTTCTTAAGGATAATGCTCGGTCTATCGTGCGGTCTACTAAAATAGATTGTGCATCAAAAATTTTATACTCATGTTCACAATCAATATATTCAGCAACTAATGAAAGTTCTGTACATCCTAAAATAACGGCTTCACATCCAAGTTTTTTTGTATCGGCTAGAATTTCAAAAAACAACTCAAGATTAATATAATCATTTTCTTTTACATCCTGATAAATTAAATGATTAATTTTAGCTTGTAATTCTTGACCTGGAATCAAATAATCAATCCCTTGTTCTTTTAATTCATTTTCGTAAACCCCCGCCTTCACACTGCCTTCCGTACCTAAAAATGCCACTTTACCAGTAATTTGCTCGCGGTGAATTTGTTTGACGGCTTCTTTTGGCATATGTAAAATCGGAATTTTGGTCTCTTTTTGTAAGTCATCAAAAAAATAATGAGCCGTATTACAGGTCAAAACAATAAAGCTTGGTTGCAAAATATTTTGTTGGCGAATATCTTCTTGCAATAAAGGAATTGGATTTGGTTTACTACGATCAAGAATATAAGCCGTACGATCAGGAATTGTCGCATGATTATATAAAATATAATTTAGATAATCCTGATCAGCATGTGTTGGTGTGCGTTTATTTAACTGTCGAACAAAGCTTTCTGTCGCCATCGTTCCCATTCCACCTAGAATGGTAAAAAAATCGCGCATGATTAACCTTCTTTCACTTTAAAATATTTTTCATAATCTTCTTCATACTTTTTATAAACATACTTCATTAATAAATAGTGCCTTAAAGAACGATCTTTCTTATAAAATAATGTTGAACCGTATTTGCCTTGCGCTAATAAATCTAAGCCTCTTTGTTTATCTGGACCGTCTTTGGCATATTTTTTAAAAATAGATAATGGTACATTCAACCATAATTTAGCATGGTCTCCGTGAGCGCGCCCATAAATTGTCTTTTCAAACGGTTTGTTGAAAATCAAATCTTCTGTAATAAATTTGGCTAAATTTAAACCATTTAAAGTTACAAAGAAGCTACTACGGCCTTGACGTAAATTAATTTCAAATAATTTGAATATCCCATCGCGGCTATCATATTTCATGTCAAAATTCGCAAAACCAACATAGTTAATACGTTTTAAAAATTGTGCAACATCATGATAGATTTGCTCATTTTCATCTGGTAAAATCACGGTGTAATTTCCCACTGAACCAGGCGCAGGATCTTCTAATAACGGATGACCTAAACACATCATACGAACATTATGCTCATGATCGACATAGACGTTTAGCACACGCATATTACTATCATCGCCTGGAATGAAGTCTTGCACAATCATCTCACTGGTATAGCCAGCTTGATAAATTCGTTCAACAATAATTTCGAATTCTTCCCGGTTATCAATAATAAATGCTTTTTTACGTCCTTCAAAGTCAATTGACAACCATTCGACACTATTTGCCGGTTTCAGCGCCACCGGAAAATCAAATGGTAAAGATTGTTTGAATTGACCATTTTCTAAATGTGCTGGTGTTAAAATGAAGGTTTTTGGATAAGGCAAACCATATTTTTCACAAGTTTCATAAAAAGTAACTTTATTAATCAACACTTTAAATAACTCATAATCATTGGCGATAAAAGTATAATAGGGTGCTAATTTTTCCTTATTTTGAGATAACAACTCGGCATAACCATCCCCACAAGGAATCAATAAATATTTAATGTCTGCTTGGTTAAAAGTTGATTTTGCCAACTCGATTAACTTTTCAGAGAAGACAGGATCTTTATCAAAACCTTCAAACAAATGGATATCGGCAATTTTAGTAAATCTAGTTGGAGCTAATTGATGTTCTCCAATCGCAATGGGTTTTATACCATATTCTTCATTGAATGCACGCGCCATGCCATAGACATTCATATCTGTCCCAAGTAATATAGGTATAAAATTATTTTTTTGCATATTTTCACTCTTTTCTGAAACAATTCACATTCAACATCATACCACAAAGGTTCAGACAAGCAAAGAGACTTTTCTGTAAAGCAATGATAATTTTACAAAATCGTAATTAACTTTTCACTTTCAACAAAAAAGTCTCCCATTATTATTTATTTAATATTTTTTGTAAGTATTGACCAGTAAAACTTGTAGACACTTTGGCAACTGCTTCAGGTGTACCTGTAGCCAAAATAGTACCTCCACCTGCACCACCTTCAGGCCCTAAATCAATCAGATAATCCGCACATTTAATGACGTCTAAATTATGTTCGATGACTAAAACTGTATTTCCATTATCGACTAAACGTTGTAGTACTTTTAACAAACGAGCAATATCTTCAGCATGTAACCCTGTCGTTGGTTCATCCAAGATATAGAAGTTGCGCCCATTGCTACTTCGATGCAATTCAGAAGCAAGTTTCATGCGTTGCGCTTCCCCACCTGATAAAGTCGTAGCTGGTTGCCCTAATGTGACATAGCCTAAACCAACATCAACAATTGTTTGTAATTTGCGTTTTATTTTAGGAATATGTTTAAAGAACTCTAAAGCATCCTCTACAGTCATTTCTAATATTTCAGCAATGTTTTTGCCTTTATAGTGAACTTCTAAGGTTTCAGAATTATAACGTTTACCGTGACAGACTTCGCAAGGAACATAAACATCTGGTAGAAAGTGCATCTCAATCTTGATAATGCCATCCCCCTTACATGCTTCACAGCGTCCACCCTTTACATTGAAACTAAAGCGTCCCTTTTTATAACCGTGGACTTTAGCTTCGTTGGTTTGAGCAAATAAATCGCGAATATCATCAAAAACACTTGTATAAGTTGCCGGATTGCTACGCGGGGTACGACCAATTGGACTTTGATCAATATCAATCACTTTTTCAATTGATTCAAAACCGGTAATTTTTTTATGTTTTCCTGGTTTCGCATGAGAGCGGCTCACTTTTTGTTGTAAGGCTTTTTTCAGAATTTCATTCACTAATGTCGATTTACCTGATCCAGAAACCCCGGTTACAGCTGTAAATGTGGCCAAAGGAAAATCAACCGTAATATTTTGCAAGTTATTTTCACTGGCTTCTACAACCGTAATCTTCTTACCATTTCCTTTTCTTCTTTCTTTCGGCACTGGAATCTTACGTTTACCAGATAGATACTGTCCCGTTAAGGAATTCGGATTTTCGCTGACTTCTTGTGGGGTGCCGTATGCAACTACTTCTCCTCCATGTTGACCAGCGCCTGGACCGATATCAATCAAATAATCAGCTGCTCGCATCGTATCTTCATCATGTTCGACAACGATTAAAGTATTTCCTAAATCACGCATTTTTCTTAAAGAATCCAACAATCGATCATTATCTCTTTGATGTAAACCAATCGATGGTTCGTCTAATATGTATAAAACACCAGATAAATTTGAACCTATTTGAGTAGCTAGACGAATTCGTTGTGCTTCTCCTCCAGACAAAGTTCCAGCAGCTCGACTCAAAGTAAGGTAGCCTAACCCGACATTTTGTAAGAAAGTTAAACGGTCTTTTATCTCTTTTAAAATTGGTTTAGCAATCATTGTTTCTTGCTCAGTCAAAGTTAATTGTTCAAGAAAAGCTAAAGCATCTTGAATTGACTTTTCGCTCAATTCCCCTAGATGAATGCCCCCAACTTTAACAGCTAAGGCTTGCTCATTCAATCGATAGCCATGGCAGTGAGAACAAGTTAATTCTGTCATGTATAAGCGCATTTGATCACGAGTAAAATCACTATTGGTTTCATGATAACGACGATAGATATTATTTAAGACTCCTTCAAAAGGCACTTCCACATCGCGAACGCCTCCAAAATCATTCTCATAATGAAAATGGAAAGTTTTGCCATTGGAGCCATGTAAGATTAACTGCTGCTCTTCTTTACTTAGTTTTTCAAATGGTGTATCCATATCAATACCAAAACTCAAACAAAATTGTTCAAGCATTTGGGGATAATATTGTGAACTAATTGGATTCCAAGGTACCAATGCGCCTTCTCTTAAAGTTAAGCTCCGGTCTGGAATAACTAAATCTTCATCAACTGCCAACTTAATACCTAAACCATCACACTCTGGACAAGCACCAAATGGAGCGTTAAATGAGAACAGGCGCGGTTCTAATTCTCCCACGGTAAAGCCACAATAAGGGCAAGCATAGTGTTCACTAAAGAGCATTTCTTCTTGCCCAATTACATCCACCACAGCGTAACCATCTGCCAAACGTAAAGCCGCTTCAAACGAATCAAATAAACGTGAACGAATGCCTTCTTTGATAATAATACGGTCAATCACAATCGCAATATCATGTTTTTTATTTTTCTCAAGTTCAGGAACTTCGCTGATATCATAAATTTCACCATCTACACGAACACGCACGTAACCTTCTTTTTGGATATGTTCAAAAACTTTTTTATGCTGGCCTTTCTTTTGATAAATAACTGGCGATAAAATTTGAATTTTGCTTCTCTCGGGTAATTCTAAAACTTGATCAACCATTTGTTCTACAGACTGGCTAGTAATTTCCACATGATCATTGGGACAAATGGGGTGACCGCATCTAGCATACAGCAACCGTAAATAGTCATTAATTTCTGTCACTGTCCCAACCGTTGAACGTGGATTTTTGCTTGTTGTTTTTTGGTCAATCGAAATTGCTGGTGATAAACCATCAATACTATCAACATCTGGCTTATCCATTTGTCCTAAAAACTGGCGAGCATAAGCACTTAAGCTTTCTACATATCTTCTTTGCCCTTCTGCATATAAAGTATCAAACGCTAAAGAACTTTTTCCTGAACCGGACAATCCAGTCACAACAACTAATTGATCGCGCGGGATCGTTACATCAATATTTTTTAAATTATGCGCACGGGCACCATGAATCACAATTTTATCGTTTGCCATAAAAAAACTCCTATTTATTACTCACTTTTTAGCTCTAGAATCGTATCACGTAAAGTTGCTGCTCGTTCAAAATCTAAGGCTTTGGCAGCATCCTTCATTTCTTTTTCTAGTTTTGCTAACATTAATTCTTTTTCTTCTTTACTATATTCATGATAATGTTTAAAATCAAATAGCTCTTCAGATACTTTAGCCGTCTTGGTAATTGAAATTAATTCACGAATTTCTTTTTTAATGGTTTTTGGTACAATATGATGTTCTTTGTTGTAAGCTTCTTGGATACTGCGACGACGCATCGTTTCGTCAATCGCTTTTTGCATCGATTCAGTCTTATTGTCTGCATACATAATTACTTTACCAGAAGCATTTCTTGCGGCCCGGCCAATTGTTTGCACCAAGGAACGTTCACTGCGTAAGAAACCTTCTTTATCTGCATCTAAAATAGCAACTAAAGAAACTTCCGGAACATCTAATCCTTCACGTAATAAATTAATCCCGACTAAAACATCAAACTCACCTAAGCGCAAATCACGGATAATTTCTGTACGTTCAAGTGTTTTGATATCACTATGAAGATACTTCACTTTGATGCCTAATTCCTTCAAGTAATCCGTTAAGTCCTCAGCCATTTTCTTAGTCAAAGTCGTCACAAAAACACGCTCATCTTTTTCAATCCGTTCATTGATTTCACCCACTAAATCATCAATTTGTCCCATAATCGGACGTACTTCAATCATCGGGTCTAATAATCCAGTTGGACGAATGATTTGCTCTACAATATGATCCGTTCTCCCCATTTCATAAGGTCCTGGGGTCGCAGAAATATAAATAATTTGATGGACGTGGGTTTCAAATTCTTCCAACCTTAAAGGACGGTTATCTAAAGCTGAAGGGAGGCGAAATCCATAGTCTACCAACATTTGCTTACGAGCTCTATCTCCATTATACATTCCTCTTATTTGCGGCATTGTCACGTGTGATTCATCAATGACCAACAAATAATCCTCGGGAAAGAAATCAAGTAAAGTATAAGGCGGTTCCCCTTCTTTACGACCATCCATATGTCGAGAATAATTTTCAATTCCTGAGGTATATCCCATCTCTTTCATCATTTCAATATCATAATTAGTTCTTTGTTCTAAACGTTGGGCTTCTAATAACTGATCATTGGCTCTGAGCACCGCTAATCTTTGGGCCAATTCCTTTTCAATTCCACGAATCGCTTCATCTAAAGTGTGTTCATTGGTTACGAAGTGCGTAGCTGGGAAGATTGAGACATGCTCCGTTTCAGCTAACACTTCTCCTGTTAAAGCATCAATTTCTCTAATCCGCTCCACTTCATCACCAAAAAACTCAATGCGCAAAGCCCGCTCATCACGAGAAGCTGGGAAAATTTCAACTACATCACCACGTACCCGAAATCTGCCCCGTTGAAAATCTATATCGTTACGTTCAAATTGAATATCGATTAAACTACGCAAAAGATTATCACGGCTAATTTCCATGCCTACACGAATAGAAACGACTTGTTTTTGGTATTCCATCGGTGAACCTAACCCAAAAATACAAGAAACAGAAGCAACCACAATCACATCATTTCGCTCAAGCAAAGCACTTGTGGCACTATGACGCAACTTATCGATTTCATCATTAATACTTGCATCTTTTTCAATATAGGTATCACTGGACGGTACATAAGCTTCTGGTTGATAATAATCATAATAGGAAACAAAATATTCCACCGCATTATTAGGGAAAAATTCTTTAAACTCGCCATACAATTGGCCAGCTAACGTTTTATTATGTGCGATCACTAATGTGGGTTTATTCACTCTTTGGATGACCTGAGAAATAGTATAGGTTTTCCCTGTTCCTGTAGCTCCTAATAAGATTTGTTCTTTTACTCCTGATTGAATTCCTTGAACCAAACCTTCAATTGCTGTTGGTTGATCCCCAGCTGGTTGATATTTAGAGACTAATTCAAATTGATTATCTGTTGTTCGTTCAATCATACTATACCCTCGATTCTTCATAACTAGATCTATTGTACCACACCGAACATACTTTCCCTAACTAATTCGCTCAAAAAATAAGCGAAAGACATTTGTATTCGATTTCAGTTTTGCTTAATAAAATTAGTGAAAAACTGACAATTCTTCATCTTTATTATATTTTCACTTATTTTCTTGCATTTCATGAAAATATTGATATATAATTTTCTTAAAATTTGATTTTAGGAGGAAGTATTTAATGAAAAAGAGATTAAGTCTCATTCCTTTCATTGCACTACTTTTTAGTTTGTTCGTAATTGGCAAATCAACTGTTGCTGCAGATGAAACAACTTATGAAATTGGAACGGATATTACCTTTGCCCCATTTGAATTTCAAAATGAAGATAAAGAATATGTAGGTATTGATATTGATTTATTAAAAGCAATTGCCAAAGATCAAGGCTTTCAAGTGAATTTACGTCCTCTTGGTTTTGATACTTCCATTCAAGCAGTACAATCTGGCCAAGTCGCAGGGATGATTGCTGGTATGAGTATCACGGATGAACGCAAGAAAAGTTTTGATTTCTCCGATCCATATTTTGAAAGTGGCATTCAAATGGCTGTGAAAGGTGAGGATGATAGTATTAAGAGTTATAAAGATTTAAAAGGAAAGACAGTTGCGGCAAAGGTCTCAACTGAAAGTGCCACCTTCCTTGAAAAAAATCAAAAGAAATATGGCTATACCATTAAAACATATGATTATGCAAATGGTGTTTATGGTGCTTTAAAGAATGGTACAGTACAAGCTATTTTTGATGATTACCCAGTCATTGGTTATGCTGTGACTAAAGGAGAAGACTTGAAATTAGTCGGCGAACCTGAAAAAGGGAGTGCCTATGGATTTGCTGTGAAAAAAGGAAAAAATCAAGAACTATTAAAGAAATTCAATGCCGGATTAAAAAAATTAAAAGACAACGGTGAATACCAGGCGATTCTTGATCGTTATATTGCCTCTTCTTCAAATACAGCAAGTGACAAAATGAAAAAGGTCACCCCTAAAAAAGATAAATATGTTATCGCGAGTGATACAGCCTTTGCACCATTTGAATTTCAAGATAGCAATAATGAGTTTACAGGTATTGATGTGGACTTATTAAAAGAAGCAGCAAAAATGCAAGGTTTTAACATTGAAATGAAATTTATTGGTTTTTCTGCTGCTGTTCAAGCGGTGGAAAATCATCAAGCAGATGCGATGATTGCTGGTATGACGATTACGCCAGAACGTGAGAAAAGTTTTGACTTCTCTACGCCTTATTTCGAAAGTGGCATTCAACTAGCTGTGAAAAAAGGCAACGATAAGATTCAATCTTATAAAGACTTAAAAGGTAAAAAAGTCGGCGTGAAAGTTGGTACTGAAAGTGCTGATTATATCATGAACCATAAAGATGAATATGGTTATACAGTGAAACAATTTGATACTGCTGACCAACTTTATGATGCAGTAAAAGTCAATGCGGTGGATGCAATTATGGATGATTATCCAGTAATTGGTTATGCGATTAGCCAAGGACAAGCGCTACAAACACCGATTGAACGAGTGACTGGTGGAAAATATGGATTTGCTGTGAAAAAAGGACAAAATCCAGAACTAATCGAAATGTTTAACGAAGCATTAGCCGAAATGAAACGTACTGGCAAATATGATCAGATTGTTAATAAATATATTAAAGATGGCTCCACTACTGCAGAAAAGGCTGATTCAGTTTCAGAAAAAGGCATTATTGGTATTTTGAAAAACAATTATGGTGTGTTGCTTTCAGGTTTACTTAGAACCATCGGACTCGCATTATTATCTTTTGCTTTTGCATTGATTCTTGGAGTAATTATTGGTTTGATGGCTGTCTCACATATCAAAGGTTTACGCGTCTTTGCTTCTGTTTATGTTGATATCATTCGTGGTATTCCGATGATGGTTTTAGCTTTCTTTATTTTCTTTGGTTTACCACAATTAATTGGTTTTACGATTCCTGACTTTACCGCGGGTGTCATCACCTTAACCTTAAATGCAAGTGCCTATCTCGCAGAAATCGTTCGTGGTGGGATTAATGCCGTGCCAACAGGTCAAATGGAAGCTGCTCGTAGTTTAGGTTTACCATATAGTAAGACCATGCAAAAAATTATCTTACCACAAGCGATTAAGATTATGTTACCTTCTTTCGTAAATCAATTTGTCATTTCATTGAAAGATACAACCTTAATTTCAGTAATTGGTGTGGTAGAATTATTACAAACAGGTAAGATTATCGTTGCTCGTACTTTACAAAGTGCCGATGTTTACTTCATCATTGCTGTCATGTACTTAATCGTGATTACAGCCCTAACAAAATTTGCTAAAGTATTAGAAAAGAAGGTGAAATAATTCATGGCTGAAAAAATTTCTGTCCAAAACCTTGTCAAAAAATATGGTAATAACACTGTCTTAAATGATATCTCCGTTTCAATTAAAGAAGGAGATGTGGTTTGTATCATCGGTCCTTCTGGTTCTGGTAAATCAACCTTTTTACGATGCTTGAATAAATTAGAGGAGCCAACAAGTGGAGATATTGTCATTGATGGTGCCCATTTAATGGATAAAAATACCGATATTAATTTGGTCCGTCAACATATTGGGATGGTATTCCAACATTTTAATCTCTTCCCTCACCTAACTGTCCTTGAAAATATAATTTTAGCACCAATGGATGTGAAAAAAGCGAGTCGTGATGAGGCTGAAAAAAATGCCATTCGTCTCTTGGATAAGGTAGGCTTAGCTGACAAAAAAGATATGAAACCAGATAATCTTTCCGGTGGTCAAAAACAACGTGTTGCCATCGCCCGCGCCCTTGCGATGAATCCTGATATCATGCTGTTTGATGAACCAACTTCAGCACTCGACCCCGAAATGGTTGGCGATGTATTAAACGTAATGAAAGACTTAGCGAAACAGGGAATGACCATGGTAATTGTGACACATGAAATGGGATTTGCCAAAGAAGTAGCTAACCGTGTACTTTTCACTGACGGTGGGAAAATCCTAGAAGATGGCACGCCGCAACAAATTTTTGAAAATCCACAAAACGAACGTACCAAAGATTTCTTAAATAAAGTCTTAAATATTTAATCCTATAGCTGGCTCAATTCGGGTCAGCTATTTTTTGACTATCTTTTCATTAAAATACTTGCTATAATAAAAAGCGAAATGATTGAAAGGAACTATGAAATTATCATGAATTATAAAGATTTAATCCTTAAAGATATTAAAAAAGGAATCTTACTTGTAGGAAGCTGTATATTATTAATTATCTGCTGTGTGATTACAATGATATCTTATTCTAATCATCGCCTACTTGACGCCAGCAACCAAGAAAAAATCACATTTAGTTATGTCATTCCTAATGCTGCGGCTGAAACAAAGGATAATCATCTTTTCCATATTAGCGCCTATATTACTTTAGAAGGAACCAGAAAAGAATTGCTTACAGCGACAAATAAAAACGATGCACCACTTTTATTGATGCATCCAATTCCTACAGATGAACTCTTTAATAATCAATTAAACGATCAAATGAAAACCAAACTTTTTAAAAGCTTTGAAAAAACCGTAAAGGTGAATTTAGCAGATTATACCACTATGTCTGTCATTAGTAGTTTTGATGAGATTTCCTATAGTTTTAAAACGGATTTAAAAGACAGTTTAGCCAAAGATCATATTAAAGTAAAACATGTTCAATTCAGTTATAGCGAATAAAAAATACGCGAAGATTTCGAGTACTTACTCAAAATCTTCGCGTTTATTATTTTTTTGTATCAAGACAAACAGGATACTCATTGCAATGAGAAGTACTCCTAAACCAAAGAAACTAGACATAAAACCAAAACGTTCAATTAACGCTCCCATGAACGGAAATAAGATAATCATTGCAAAACTACCCAACATGGCATAGACACTTAACATTGTTGCCCGCACTTTTGAATCAAAGGCTGCTTGGAGTTCAGTTTCATACAATGGGTAAAAAAGAACGACTAATGCATCTGACACTAGAAATATTACAGCATATACAAAATGATTATTCAAAATGGTGAATAAGAAAAGCACCCCTGAGCATCCTAATATACTCCATAAAACCAACTGCGTCTTGATTTTTTGACCGATTTTATTTGCCAAGTAGATAGCCAAAATATTACAGCCGCTTGATAAAAGCATCATCAAACTAATTTGCCAAGACTGAAGGTAAGGTAACTGAGATTGGTAATAAAAATAATACATCGTAATCAAAGTCAACATAACCTGAACCATCAACATTTGGTAGAATAGTCGACTTTGCTTTCTAAATAGCTGATAAACTGTCTGGATAATTTGCAAAACAGTCGGACTTTCTTCTTTTTTCATTTTGATAGAAGGCTCTTTTATTCCCCAAATACAAAGAATTCCCAACAAAGAGCAAACAATCTGAATATGATAGGTATAAATGAGCCAACCATGAACTAAAAATCCAGCAACAACCATCCCTAACGTACGAGTGGCTTCTGAGATACCATTAAGATAGCTTATGAACGTTAGATATCTTGATTCTTGCTTAAGTTCTTTGGCTGTTTCATATAAAAGTGCCTGACTTGTGCCAGAATCAAAGTTATAGCCCCAAGCACTAAAAATCATTCCCAGAGCATAAAGAAAAAAATTACCATTGCCAAAAATCATAAATAAGGCCGAAATAATCGTAACGAATCGTCCAAGGAAGAGATTACGTCGATACGTAAAGCGGTCTGCTAATACGCCTGATGGGACTTCAGATAGTAAGCTGGTTAAATGAAAAAGACTTTCTAGAATACCAATTTGCCATAGAGACATCCCTTGCTGACTTAAAAACAACAGCCAAAATGCAGTAATGCCAAAAAAGCTGAAAAATTCAGTGATACCTAATAAAGGTAAATTTCGTTTATATATTTGTTTCATCTTGTACCTTCTTTCCTAATAGAAATGACTATCAATTTAATAATAGAGAATTGTACATTCTGTCAGTGACTATGAAAAGCTTGTAATCTTGCAACTTCATTTAGTTTTGTTATAATGTAGAAAGTTATGAATTAGGAGTGAAAAAATGAATCTAACAACCCTTGATATTATCGTGAGTATTATCTATTTTGTCACTGCTTTTGGTTATGCAATTAATTTATTTAGAAAAAAACAAAATCAAAAACTGCTTAAAATCATTTATTTATCTCTAGGTTTTCTACTTCCATATTGTCTATTTTTAGAAATCATCAATCACAGTGTTTGGTTCTTAATTCCAACTAGTTTTTTTGCTTTATTTTATTGGCAGTTTCATAAACGCCCCGCTAGACTAATCAATGGTTGGTTATTTATGTTATTTTGGCTTGTTTTTGCTGGATACTTAACTCTTATCGGGATTACCACAAAATCTCTCATTCCTTTTGGCGTCTTGGGGTTATTTCTGATTATCTTTATCTTACTCGTTGCATTCGGCATTTACGGCTTAATCATTTTTCTACTGTGGAATAGTTATGTTGTCTTTAAAAAAGAATCGCGCAGTTTAGCCAATATGCTTACCTTTATCTGTGCAATCGGTCTAATTTTATACTTATTCTTACAAATTTTTAGAGACCATTTACCACATAGGCTATTAAGTTTCTTAGCCTTACCTACCGTGATAACCGGATACTTCATGTTTGTTTTATTCAATTTTTTAATCTGTGTTTGGATTTACCAATTTTTACGTCCAAAACTTAACCAAGATTATCTTATTGTGCTTGGTGCAGGTTTGATTAATGGTGAACGAGTGACCCCATTACTTGCTCAACGTATTAATCGAGCAATCGAATTTTTCCACTTACAAAAAGCTAAGACAAATCATCCAGCAAAATTTATCATGTCTGGTGGTCAAGGGCCAGATGAAAAGATTTCAGAAGCACAAGCAATGAAAAATTATGCTTTAGAACAAGGAATGAATGAAGAAGATATTTTATTAGAAGATCAATCAACGACTACTTTAGAAAATATGCGTTTTAGTAAACAATTAATGGATAACCGACGAATCAAACCTTATCACGTCGTATTCTTTTCTAATAATTATCATATCTTTCGGGCAGGAATTTTTGCCGAGCAAGTGGGCCTCACTGCACAAGGTTTAGGCGCTCATACAGCACGCTACTTTCTACCCAATGCCTTACTAAGAGAATTTGCTGCCATTATCATGATGAACAAACGACGCCATATGATCATTTGTGGCATCATTAGTGTATGCTATCTACTCACTTGGCTTGTGGAGTTATATATAAATTTCCATCAATAAAAAGAAGTTGCTAGCAGGAATGTTAGCAACTTCTTTTTTATCATCAACCAGAGTTTCGTAAGCCCGTTGCAATACCATTAATCGTAATATGAATTAATTTTTCGGTATTTTCACTATGTTTACCACTACGCAGACGTTTAATTAATTCGATTTGAACATAATTTAATACATTGAAATAAGGTAATCGATAGTCTAAGCTAGAACGTAAATATGGATTATCTGCTAATAGGCCTTCTTGTTCTTCAATGGCTAAAATCACTTCTTTGGTTAATTTCCATTCTTTTAGGAGTAAATCATAAACTTCTTTTGATTCTGCCGTTTCGCATAATTGCGCATATTGATGAGCAATATACATATTTGATTTTGATAATACCATATCGACATTTGAAAGTAAGGAATGAAAGAATGGCCAGGTTTGATACATTTGTTGTAAAATCTTCAAATTACCTGGTGCTTGATCAATAAAATCTTTAAAACTTGAACCTACACCATACCACCCTGGCAACATTACACGGTTTTGTGACCATGAGAAGACCCATGGGATAGCCCGTAGCCCACCAATTTCAGTAATGGTTTTACGTGCGGCTGGACGAGACCCAATATTTAAACTTGAAACTTCTTTAATCGGACTAGCCGCAAAGAAATAGTCATAAAATCCCGGATGATCAAAAACTAATTGGCGATAGAAATGATAACTCTTTTCCGCAATGCCATCCATCAATTGTCTAAACTCAGCTAGAAGATTTGTATCAGTGACGCGTTGAGTGACCATACGTCCTAAAGTAGATGAAATCAGCATTTCTAGATTATAGTAAGCGGCATCTTTATTACCGTACTTATTCCCAATCACTTCGCCTTGTTCAGTTACACGAATTCTATCTTTAATTGAATCAAAAGGTTGAGAAGTAATCGCATCATAGCTTGAACCACCTCCACGACCAACTGTTCCACCACGTCCATGGAAGAAAGTAATCTTGACACCTAGCTCTTCGCCTAAATCTTTTAATTCATTTTGCGCTTTATATAATGTCCAACCTGATGCAAGGTAGCCGCCATCTTTATTACTATCTGAATAGCCAAGCATGATTTCTTGATAATTCTTCTTAGAGGCTAACCAACGTTTTACAATTGGCATAGTTAAATATTGGCGCATAATTGGTTCAGATTTATCTAAGTCTTCAATTGTTTCAAATAATGGCACGATTTGTACACGAGCAGAGTGACGATCAATCAACCCCACTTCTTTTAACATGATTGCCAATTCTAATAAGTCTGAAACACTTTCAGAATGAGAAATAATATGTTGCTTAATGATTTCTTCGCCCATTTTATCTTTTAATTTACGAGCCATTTTAAAGATTGCTAATTCTTTTGTTAAGGTCTCTGATTTCTCAATATTTGTAGCTGATAAAATTCGTGGGTCTTCTTCTAATTCCTTCAAGAGTACAGCGATTTTAGCTTCTTCATCTAATGCGGAATAGTCTTCTTCAATGTTGGCACTTTTAAGCAATTCAGCCACACAAGCTTCTAAGACACTAGAATCTTGACGCATATCAATACTCGCTAAATAGAATCCAAAAATTTCAGTAGCTTGAACCAATTCATTAAAATCACCTTTTAAAAGTGCTTCACCATGATTTTGCAATAATGAATTCTGGATTTTTTGTAAATCGTTTTGGAATTCACTTACTCGGTTATATCTAGGTTGCAAATCTTGATCTTCAACCACATAAGCCAAGGTATTTCTCAAACGTTCTTCAATATAACTAAATGCTTTGCGGTACAATTCTTTTTCACGGAATACAGACTGATCCTTTGACGCTTCAGCCATTAAAACAACCTCTTCACTGACTTGCGCTTGAGCAGTAGAAATAGAAAATGCAAAGTAAAGTTCTTGAATTTTTTTAATATAATAATTAAAAATGACCTCGCCTTGGGTAGTTGCAGAAATCTGTAAAGTATCCGCAGTCACATAAGGATTGCCGTCACGGTCGCCACCAATCCACATTCCCATCGTAATTGGCGTAGGCTGGTTCAACTGAATTCCTTTTTTGGCAGCTAATGTCTTATACTCATTCACTAAATTACTAATTGCCGTAATCAAAGAACGATCATAATACTCAGTGACATTGGTAATTTCATTTCTAACTTTTAATTTCTTTTCGCGAATCATATCCGTTTGCATAATCAATTCAATATGACGTCTTAAATCATCATACCATTTTTCTTTGTTGATTAAGCCTAATTTCACGTCACGGTGTTTTCTTAGTAACACATGGATTTGTTGGGTTAAACCAAGCATAGTCTTACGCTGAACTTGTGTTGGGTGTGCTGTTAATACTGGTACAACATTTAGATTTTGCAAGATTTCACGTGCCTGAGATGACGCTGCAACTTGTTCAATTGTATCTGATAATTTACCCACATAATCTTGATTGGTATTATTTAAATAGTTTACTTGATATGCCAAATCAACATCTTCAGAAATATTGATAAGCAATGGTAAGACAGAGAAATAGCGAGAAATAACTTCCATCTTTTCATTCGAGATACCAGCAATTTTTTCTTCCAATTGACGATAATCTTTTTGAACTGATAAATTGGTTAAGTCTTCAATTAAAGTAAACTCTTCTTCTCCAATCATCTTTTTCGTTGTCTCAGCTAATAAAGTCGTCAATATGGCTACTTCTTCTTGAATGACATCTTTATTATTACTATTTTCTAATTTCACTCGCACATTATACCCCCTAATAAGCTTTCTTTGTTACAAATATATCATACCTTATTTTCATAAAATGTAAATATGAGAATCTTCTAATTTTGCAATTTTCTTGAAAATTTTTCGTGTTTTCCCTAGTTTTCAGTTTACTCATTCAAAAAAATATTCGATTTTACGTTAGGAATCCCCTTTTCTGTTTGTCTATCATTCATTTCTCCATCATATACAATAGACAATCTATTTTCAGCAAATGACAAACTTAAAGAAGCAACGCACAATCTTTCATAAGACTCGTATTGCTTTCAACGAATACTTCACAAATCATGATTTAAATATACATTTACTGATTTTATCATTACAGACGCAAAAAATATTATTAAAATTAAAATAATTTGCTATTCAGTAACTTTCATCAAAATAGTTGAAACCCATGAGCTACTTGATATTAAAATAAATTCTCAAATATTTTTAAAATACCATCGGCTTTTTGATAAAAATTTATTAGTGATTTTTTCATTATTTCTGCTAAAATTAGACGTACCCGTGATAATTTATGGGAAAAATGGATAGTTTATATGAATTTGAAAGCGGAAAGAATGATGCTTGACAATTTATTAGAAAGCAAAGTCAGGAACAAAGTCTTGATTTTTATGATTTTGTTCAACAATAATGTCCTTCATTTAGATAAAATGTCGACTTATTTAAATATCAGTGACGTTTATCTTAAGGACTTGGTTACAGAATTGAACCAATTATTGCAAGGAAAAGCACGGATTCAATTTCAAAAAGATAAACACTTGAAGCTCATCATGGCCAAAAATGTTAATTATCTTGAAATAATACATCAAATATATGTTGAATCGATTATTTTAAAATATTTTGAATTTTTAATTAATAATCATGAACAATTACCTTTTAGTACCTTCATCGAAAAAAATTACCATTCTATTGCAAACGCTTATCGTATTAGAAATAAAGCTGAAAAATATTTAAAACAGATTGGTTTAAAAACGTATAAGCATCAAATTGCTGGTCCAGAGTATAGAATCCGATTTTTTATTGCAATGCTCTATTCACAATATGGGGTGAAATATTATTCCCTATCAGATGACGATATACGAATCGCACATCAATTTATTCTAGCATCTAATCATGCTATTCAGCCAAAACTATTGGAAACAACGACGGATGATTTTTTGTTTTTCGAAGTCTTATTGATGTTAACTTGGGTTCGACGAGAAAATAATGTTGAACTGCAAGATTAGGAAGATCTCGCTGCGCTAAAACAATTATTCATTTACCAGTAATTAGTTGATTATGTCCATTTAAATTTAGAGCAATCTCTCAATACGTTCTTCAATCAAACAGAACTTGACTATATCTTTTTATGTTACTGCACAACGAACAATTTTCTCTTTTCTGACCAATGGCAAAACGAAGATATTAAAGCTTTACACCAAATCGTTGTTACAAATAAACAAATCAAAAGCCTTTTGCAACATCTTGCACAAAAGTTACGCTTAGGTAAAGAAGTGATCTTTACTCAGAACTTCCGGGTGGCAATTGTTTACTTTTATAAAAAATGTATTCTAAACTTGCACCCATTACTTCCTGAAAGTAATCCATTTCTTTTTAATACATTGAATACAAACCAAAAAGTGCTCTTTAACCAAGTACAACGAATGATTGATGTTTGGCGAACAGCTAATAATATTCCCTACTTCTTTACCAAAGAGCAAATCTATTTTTTAACGAATCAAATCGAAGTGATCTATCAATTATTTATTCCTGAAATTGATATTACGATTGTGACAAATACGATTAGCGAATATGAAAGTATCGCACTTAAATTGACCACTACTTTTAATCATTATAAGTTAAAACCAAAAGTTTTTATGATTAATGCTGAAAACATCGAACAATTATATCAAAATAAAAATACCATTGTGTTGATTCATCCAAAATTTGCAACTTTTATTGATGAAACGAAACTACTTGCTAGCTCGCCTATCATAAAACTTGCCATCGACTATTTACCTACCTATCAAGAACAACTGATTCAACTTTTCAAACAATTCAACAATCGGTCATTTCTAGCACTATTAAATTAAAAAAGACGGTTTACCCAATCAAATTTGGCTCTTTGTCAAGTAGTGTTGTTGGCAATTAAGTCGATTGGAGAGAAAGTTATTTTATGAATGCTTTCTCTCTTTTTTTATTTTCTTTTCTTTTTTCAATCGACGCTTATGTACGAACAGGTGGTT
>SKEB01000542.1_pt1 | contig 30036 bp, 29 predicted proteins | sample 4826561 | NCBI WGS metagenome assembly SKEB01 (sample SAMN11008820, study PRJNA524170) | human gut metagenome | biome: Human fecal sample; material: Feces; isolation source: fecal sample from pouch patient p17 | host: Homo sapiens | place: Israel: Tel-Aviv | collected 2016-03-29
TGGCACCATTATCTGAAAGGAAAAGCAAGAGAAAAGCGACAAAGTAAAAAAACAACCCCATTTTTATCAAATGATTTTGGAAAGATGGGTTTGTCAGCAGTCTGAGGGCTATCAGTGATAGCCCTCTTATCTCTTTAGAACAACTCTTTCACTTCACCTTTACTATTGATGATTTTATTGCCCTGCTCCGGCACATAATATTGTGTCGGTTCAGTGCCTTCAATGAAATATTCCATTCTACCACCTGAGTCGGTCAACATCCCGTTTTGCATTGAAATTCGTTTTTGAATCACCCCTTCAGGCATAGGATCTTCACGTACCGGCAACGGTTTTAATGCGTTGGTCATATAATCGACCCAAGCCGGCATTGCTGATTTACCGCCGGATTCACCGCGCCCTAAGTCAAATTTATTGTCATCAAAACCGATATAAACGGAAGTGACTAAATCGGCACCAAAACCGACATACCAAGCCACTTTTGAGTTATTGGTGGTACCGGTTTTTCCGCCGATATCTGGACGACCAATCGATTTTGCCCGCCAACTGGTACCAACCCAACCGCCGCCGGGCTCACCGTAAATGCCGGAATTTAACGCGCTGCGAATTAAAAAGGTTAATTTTCCGCTTAATACACGAGGTGCATATTCTGTTTGCGCAGTGTTGTCATTAGATTCATTTTTACCCAATAAACTCGGTGCATTTTCTAATTGCACATTGTTGGTATTTAATTCCGGCACATCCGGAACGGCTTCGCTATTATCTTCATCAACAGAAAGGTTAGAGAGTGAAGTATCGATCGGTGTATCTTCCGTTGCCGAGTTATCCACTTTAGCAGAGAGAAAATCGATTGGTTTAACGTCACCATAAATGACCGGAATTTGTTTATCACTACATTGGAAACAGGCAATTTTCGGTTTTGCTGCAAAGATCTCCTGACCATTATTGTCTTTAATCGATTGGATTAAATAAGGATCGATTAAGAAACCGCCGTTATCAAAGACCGCATAACCGCGCGCCATTTCTAAAGGTGTGAAAGAGGCAGCACCAAGTGCCAACGCTTCGGTAGCGGCGTACTGATTTTTTTGAAAACCGAAACGTTGCAAATAATCGGCAATGTAATCAATACCAACCATATTCACGGCGCGTACCATCATCACATTTTTCGATAAGCCTAAACCGACACGCAAACGCAACGGGCCATTAAATACATTAGGCGAGTTTTTCGGCTGCCAAGGCGCTTGTCCCGCTTTGCGTAAGGTAATAGGTGCATCGTTTAAAATGGTTGCCAAAGTCAACCCTTTGTCCAACGCAGCGGCATAGATAAAGGGCTTGATTGAAGAGCCGACTTGTACCATCGATTGAGTGGCACGATTAAATTTGCTGAGTGCAAAACTAAAACCGCCGACCATTGCTTCGATAGCGCCATTGGCACTGTTTAAAGAAACCATTCCGGAATTCGCTAAAGGAATTTGACGTAATACCCATTGCTGTTTGTTGTTTTGCATTAGCCAAATCATATCGCCGCTATGCAGAATTTTATTGAGCGATCCTGCCCACTTAACGGCATTTTGATCCAATGTGATATTTTCACCGTTAGCGAGTAAAACCTGTGCTTTATTGTTTTTCACTTCCAAAACTGCCGCAGGTTGTAACGGCTCCACATTCGGTTGCTTATTCAAAAAGCCGATAATACGCTCTTTATCCCACGCCGTTTCGTTTGCTTTCCATAAGGTTGCATTTTTGCGATAACCGTGTCGCATATCATAAGCAAGAAGATTATCTCGCAACGCATTTTGAGCATTTAGCTGATCTTGTGAATTAATAGTGGTAAATACTTGATATCCTTTAGTATAAGCCTGTTCTTCGCCATATAATTTCACCATTTCTTGACGTACGGCTTCCACCACATAATCTGCGTGCAATTCGAGTTTGGAACCGTGATAGTTGGCGACAATCGGTTCATTGAGTGCCTGCTGATATTGCTCTTCAGTGATATATTTTTCATCCAACATTCTCGCCAACACGACGTTTCTACGTTCAGTTGCCCGTTTTAAGGAGTAAAGTGGATTCATTGTTGATGGCGCTTTAGGCAAGCCGGCAAGCACTGCCATTTCGCTAAGCGTAAGTTGATCTAAGCTCTTGCCGAAATAGGTTTGCGCCGCGGCAGCAACACCATAAGCACGATAACCTAAATAAATTTTGTTGAGATAGAGTTCTAAAATTTCATCTTTGCTGAGATTATTTTCAATATCTATAGCCAGTACAGCCTCTTTGATTTTACGGATTAATTTTTTTTCCGGAGTAAGAAAAAAGTTTCGTGCCACTTGCTGGGTAATGGTACTTGCCCCTTGCGAAGCTCCGCCGGAAGTGATGGCTACTTTAAGCGCACGTGCAATTCCGATAGGGTCTAAGCCGTGATGTTCATAGAAACGACTATCTTCGGTAGCGATAACCGCATTGATCATCTGTTGAGGAATTTTATCCAGCGTTACCGGAATGCGGCGTTGTTCACCGATTTCGCCAATCAGTTTGCCGTCAGCAGTAAAAATTTGCATAGGTTGTTGTAATTCAACATTTTTTAATTCGCTGACATCGGGAAGTTGTGATTTGATGTGAAAGTAGAATAAGCCGCAAGCAACGCAGCCCAGTACAAATACAGTCAAAATGGAACTAAATATTAATTTTGCGATCTTCATCGAAAAAGGACTCTCTGTATTGATGTGATATAAGTGAAAAAAAGTAAATTGAGCTTATGTTTGTAAAATTGGATGTTGATTATACGATGAAAGTTCCTTTTGCTCCACGAAAAAAAGTATCCTCAAAATTGGTTAAAGTCGGAATCGTTTTTATAGATAATTGTTTTTTCTACTCTTTTTTTAAGCAAGATGGTGCACTTGTGTGTGGGAAAGTTGAAGATCGTATGCAGTTGGAGAAACAGCTTTCCCAACAGTTCCAACTTGAAGCGAAACATTTACTTTATATTTCCGTGTTGCCGATACATTTAGTTTGGCATAAGCGTTATCTCTGCCCGCAAGCCTTAACGCAATACGAGGTTGCACAGCAGGTTTATTCAATGTTGGAGAATGACGTACCTAACGACGGAATGCCGATCTGGTTTGATTATGTGTATCAAGGACAACAGATAGATCTTTATGTGGTTAAACAAAAAAATGCAGAAGCGGAACTGGCTAAGTATCGACAATTTGATCTGAATATTTTGGATGTATTGCCTAGAGTGTTGTTGCGGGCATTTTATTATGAAATTCAACCGGATAAGACAGAAACATTGTTATATTGTTATTGCGCTGAACAGACGATATTTATCCTGTATTCATCGTTAAAAACAGAAATCGTGGTCAGTCAATCTTCGTTGGCTCAAAGTTGGAGCCGTTTTCAGGAACGTTTTGCTAATCGCTTTTCCAAAATGGTGATTTATCAAGAACAGTCCGAAGAGCGTGATTTATCTCAACTTGGATTGCCGGAAAACCATATCCTATTGGAAGCAAAATCACAGTATGCGTTTTTAAGTTTAGGGTGCGCATTATGGGGGGAAGGTATCGGTGCAAAATGAGATTAATTTATTGGATTGGCGTTCTCCATTGTATCGGCAAAGATTACGCCGACTTGCCCTAGCAGCCCTATTGTTGATTATTTTGTCAGCAACGATTTGGTATTTTAGTTTGCAATATGAACGGCAACAGCGGCTTGCGTTGAATCAATTAAACAGTTCATATCAGGAATTAAGTCAACAATTACAACAAATCGAAAATAAACAGTTACATCAGCGAAAAATACTCAGTAATCAGGTCAAACTAGAGAAGTTGTCATTGGATGATATCAACTTTTTTATGACAAATTTGTCGCATTTACCACTTAACGGTGCGTTGTTAAATTTGGTGAGAATTGAGGTTAACCCTTTTAGCCAAGAACAGCGGAACAGTACTGTTTTTATGTTAAGCGGAGAAAAAATTGATCAGCAATCATTTTATGCATTGCAACAACATCTGCTTGCAAAGTGGCCCTATTCGATAACTTTTTTAAGCAATGAATTGACACCGGATGAACAGAAGTTATATCGCTTCAAATTGGATTTTAGTAAAAGCAAGGAGGAGTGATGGAGCTTGGTACGAAATATCCAAAAGGTGTGTATTGGTATTGCTTAAATTTGCCTCATTATTGGTTAGCTTGCGGATGGCTGTTTCTTTTTATTGTTATTTGCGCTTATCCGTTGTGGCAAAGTTGGCAACGTTCGCAGCAGATAGCAGATTTTGCACAGCAAATGACCGATTTACGTTTAAAAACAGCTCAACAACAGCAGATACTTGCTTCCTTGCAAAAACGTGTGAGCGAGCGTTTAAGTTCTAAACAGAATACGCAGAAATTATCCGATCTTCATCAGCAATTATCGCAATTTGCTGCCGATATGGGCGATCTTCGTTTTGAAATGCAAGTTAATAATAATGAAACAGTGAAAGTAGAATTGCAAATTTATATGGAATTTCAACAATTTATTATGAATCTTGATTTGTTGTTTCAGTCTATTTTAGCGGAATGGGCAGTTTCTTCAGTGAAGCTGGAGCGTGATCCGATGTTACCGCGTGTATTACATATTTCTATTCAGTTATTTGCAGAGGAGTTCCATTAATGAAGAAAGGCATAATACTGGTGGTTTGTATGATGATTTCCTTGAGCGGTTGGAGCAAAAAAGTGATATTAGATCCTTTTTTTGCAGAAGAGGCGAATATAATGCCTGACTTAATAGAGGATAAAAATTTGGCTGCGACAGATGAATTTGAAGCAATTGCTGTGAAATATATACAAGTGAATGAATTGTATAAAATTTTTAATGAAAACGGTAATGGGCTTTTGTCCGGCTTGAGCGGATTTAGTGTCGAACCGAGCAACAATTTATTGTTGGTGAAAGGGGATAAGCAACAGATACAAAAATTTAAACAGTTAATTTCTCAACTGGATAAACCGGGTAAGCAGATTGCCATAGAAGCACGCATAGTGACGATTAATAATGAAAGTTTAAATGAGCTTGGCGTTCGTTGGGGAATGTTCAGTGATGCGGATAATTTTCACAAAGTGGCAGCTAAATTTGATAGTTTTGGTTTAGAAAATTTAAGTTCTCACTTAAATGTTAATTTTTCAACGAGTTCGGAGGCAGCATCTATTGCATTACAGGTGGCAAAAATTCACGGGCGGTTGCTGGATTTAGAGTTAAAAGCGTTGGAACAGGAAAATAATGTGGAAATTATTGCCAGTCCACATTTATTGACATCTAACCAAAGAAAGGCATCGATTAAGCAAGGTTCTGAAATTCCTTATGTTATCGAAGATGATACAGAACGCAGCAGCCGTACTCATATTGAATTTAAAGAGGCAGTATTGGGTTTGGAAGTGACCCCGCAAGTTCTGCATCAAGGCGTGATCTCACTGGATTTGGTGGTAACGCAGAATTCAGCAGGTGCGAGTATTCCTTATGGTGCCGGGCAAGTGGTAACGATTGATAAACAGGAAGTGCAATCGCAAGTGTTGGTGAGAGATGGAGAAACGGTGGTGTTGGGCGGTATTTTTCACGATCTGATCGGAAAAGGTGAAAATAAAGTACCGTTGTTGGGGGATATTCCCGGATTAGGTAAGTTATTCAGTAGCAAATCGGAGCGTCATCAGAAGCGTGAGCTGGTGATTTTTATTACACCGAGAATTATTCATAATTCTCAAGAAACGATAGAAAATTATCAAAAGCGTAAACAGGATTTTATACAAGGAAACAATCTTTGATAAAAATACAATGCAAGGTTGAAATATAATCCCATTTCTTGAGATAATATTGAACTATCTCAATAAACATTCGAGGTCTAGGGGATCTTTTGAGTGTTGTAATTATGAAGAATACTTCGGTATTCTTTTTCTTTTGTAATAAAAACAACATTGTGTGTGAGTGTTACAATATTCAAAGATCAAACTATTCATAATTTTTAAACCTTAAGAACGATAAAAATGGCGGAAAAAAGAAATATTTTTTTAATTGGCCCGATGGGAGCAGGGAAAAGTACGATTGGTCGTCAACTTGCTCAATTGCTAAGTATGGATTTTGTGGATTCTGATACTGAAATTGAACAGCGAGCAGGTGCTGATATCGGTTGGATTTTTGATGTTGAGGGCGAAGAAGGGTTCAGAAAAAGAGAAGAACGCATTATTAATGAATTGACTCAACGTCAAGGCATTGTTTTATCGACCGGTGGCGGTGCAGTGATGTCAAAAGAAAACCGCAACCATCTTTCAGCGCGTGGAATTGTGATTTATTTAGAAACCACAGTGGAAAAACAACATCAACGCACTTTGCGTGATAAAAAACGTCCTCTATTACAGGGGGTGGAAGATCCGCGTAAAGTATTGGAAGATTTGGCTAAAATTCGTACGCCGTTGTATGAAGAAATTGCAGACATTACACTGCAAACAGATGATCAAAGTGCTAAATTAATGGCAAATAATATCATCGATTTATTAGAAAATTTTGCGGGCTAATCAATAGTTTGCAGCTTGAATAAGGATAGAAAAATGGTCAATGTATATGTAGAACTTAAAGAGCGTCGTTATCCGATTGCGATTGGTAGTGGATTATTATCCGATCCTAGCCATTATTCTCCTTTGAAAGCAGGCGATAAGGTAATGATTGTCAGCAATCCGACAGTCGCAAAATTTTATTTGAGTACGGTGAAAAAGGCGTTGCAACAGCTAGGGTGCGTAGTTGATGAAGTGCTATTAAATGATGGTGAGCAGTATAAAACATTGGCATCCTTAAATCAGATTTTCACGGCTTTGTTGGAAGCAAAACACGGTCGTGATACTACCATATTAGCGCTAGGCGGCGGCGTGATTGGTGATATTGCCGGTTATGCAGCAGCGTCGTATCAACGCGGTGTTCGTTTTATTCAAGTTCCAACCACGCTATTGGCGCAGGTGGATTCTTCTGTCGGTGGTAAAACAGCGGTCAATCACGAGCTTGGTAAAAATATGATTGGCGCATTTTATCAACCAAGTAAAGTTATTATTGATACTGATACATTGCGCACTTTGCCGAGCAGAGAAGTGAGTGCCGGTTTGGCAGAAGTGATTAAATATGGTGCGATTTTGGATTATGATTTCTTTGTCTGGTTGGAGCAGCATATCGATGAATTAATGCAGTTGCAGCCGAACGCCTTGCAGTACTGTATTCAACGTTGCTGCGAGTTAAAAGCGTTAACCGTAGCAAAAGATGAAACAGAGCAAGGTGAAAGAGCGTTGCTTAATTTAGGTCATACTTTTGGGCACGCGATTGAAACTCACCTTGGTTATGGTAAATGGCTTCACGGTGAAGCCGTTGCTGCCGGAATGATGATGGCGGCATATCTTTCTCATCATTTGGGCGATCTTCCCGCCGGTGATATTTCACGTTTACAACATCTGTTGCAGCAGGCTGATTTGCCGGTATACTCTCCGGAAGAAATGACGGCAGATGACTATTTGCCGCATATGATGCGCGACAAAAAAGTGTTGGCAGGTAAACTTCGTTTGATTTTATTAAAATCACTGGGAAGTGCTTATGTCACATCGGATGTGGATAAAGCACTGGTGTTGCAATCAATTCAAGACTGCATTAAACCGCATTAATTTATGTCGTCAAAGATAATGATGCCGAAATACCGCTCTTTTCTGAAATGGGCAGGTGGTAAATATCGCGTTATTGATGATATTAAGCGTCTTTATCCGAAAGGAAAGACGCAATTAATTGAACCTTTTGTCGGGGCAGGAACCGTCTTTTTAAATAGTGATTTTGATCATTATTTACTGGCGGATATTAATCCCGATTTGATCAATCTCTTCAATATTGTGAAGGCGGACGTTAATACTTATATCAAAGAGAGTCGTTCGCTTTTTATACATCCTGAAGCAAATACGGCAACACGTTATTACCAATTAAGAGCACTCTTTAATCAGAGTGATGATCGCTGGTTACGAGCAATAATTTTTCTTTATTTAAATCGTTTTGGTTTTAACGGGTTATGCCGTTATAACAGCGAAAATGAGTTCAATGTGCCCTTTGGCAGTTATAGTCAGCACTATTTTCCGGAAAAGGAATTGCACTATTTTGCAGAAAAAGCGCAGAAAGCAGAGTTTATCTGTGCCTCTTTTCAGCAAACATTTGCCGCCGCAAGTGAGAACAGTGTGATCTACTGCGATCCGCCTTATGCGCCGATAAAGCAGGAGAGCAATTTTACCCGTTATGCCGGCAATGATTTCGGTTTAACCCAGCAGCAAGAGTTGGCTGAGTTATCCAAACAGACTGCCCAGCAGCATAATGCATTGGTGATGATCTCTAATCACGATACCGTTTTTACACGCCGTATTTATCAAGGTGCAAGGTTTAAGCGCGTTAATGTGCAGCGCTCGATCAGCCATTCTGTAGAAAAACGCATCAAGGTGAAAGAGTTGATTGCGGTTTTTGAAAAGCAAAACTTGCAAAAATGGCAAGCTAAACAGCAGATGAGAGCGGCATTGTCGGAATCACCTTAAATTCGAGTTGTTTGATATCAGGATAAAGCGTGTTGATGCTGCGGAGCAGTTGAGCCTGTTGAAGCAGTAGTGCTTGTCGTACACTACCGTTGGCAACGTGAAATAAAATTTTTTCTTCATTGTATTGAGCAACACGAAGTTGCCCACGGAATTGTGTTGGAATGCATTGCTCAATATTGCGATAAAATTGTTGCCGTTTTTGTTGTTGTGCCAACAGAGCGGAAAGTGAAGAACATTGTAAAATTTCATTCACATTCAATGTTTTTTGATTTCTGATCTGTTTCTTGTCATTTAATGGCATTTCCGTCCCTTCCGTTAGTGAATTTTATGCTATTATAGCGCAACTATTTTATAATCTTTCCCGTTTTAACCAGTTTTATTAGGCATTGCAGTGAATTATCCTTTCTCATTGAAAATCGGAAAAAAAACAGTCTGGCATCGCTTGATTTTAAGCTTGCTGACGTTACTGTTTTTGCCGATGCACAGCGAACAGCCTAATAATCCGGTTACACCATTGCAGCCGGAGGCAAATCAATCTGTTATCGGCATTGAATCGCAACAGCTTAATCTGCAGTTTGTCGCATTAAAAAAACAGTTGCAACAAAGCGAAGTTGTGAGGCAAAAAAGCAGAATGCAACCGGTTCAATATTCGCTGGTGCAGAATCGTCCTCAACAGCTCAATCGTTACCAAATTCTTATCCGCGCCGGACCTAAATCAATTGTTTGATTTATGTAGGCACCGGTGAAAAGTCACCGGTAGAGTATTTATTCTATTTTGAAAAAGAAATTATTATGTTATCAGCTATTGCAAGAAAACTTTTTGGAAGTCGTAATGACCGTATTTTGCGCCGCTTAAATAAGCGTGTGAATTTAATCAATAAATTAGAACCTGAATTTGAAGCGCTTTCTGATGAACAGTTAAAAGCGAAAACCGCAGAGTTTCGTGATCGTTTAGAAAAAGGTGAAACTTTGGAACAATTGCTGCCGGAAGCGTTTGCTACCGTGCGTGAAGCAAGTAAACGTGTTTTGGGCTTGCGTCCGTTTGATGTACAGCTCATCGGCGGAATGGTGTTGAATAATCGCTGTATTGCAGAAATGCGTACCGGGGAAGGTAAAACGTTAACCGCAACGCTGCCTTGTTACCTCAATGCTTTAACCGGCAAAGGCGTACACGTAGTAACCGTTAACGATTACCTCGCGCGCCGTGATGCGGAAACTAACCGTCCGCTGTTTGAATTTTTAGGAATGACAGTAGCAGTGAATGTACCCGGTTTATTGCCTGAAGAGAAACGTGCGGCTTATGCTGCGGATATTACTTACGCCACCAACAGTGAATTAGGTTTCGATTATCTAAGAGATAACCTTGCTCATACGATGCACGAGCGTTTTCAACGTCCGTTATATTATGCGTTGGTCGATGAAGTTGACTCAATTTTGATTGATGAAGCGCGTACACCATTGATTATTTCCGGACAGGCGGAAGACAGTTCCGATCTCTATATCGCGATCAATAAATTAATCCCTCAATTAATTAAACAGGATAAAGAGGATAGCGATGAGTATCAAGGCGATGGTGATTTTACCGTTGATTTGAAAAATAAACAGGCCTATTTGACCGAACGAGGTCAAATTAAAATCGAAAAATTACTGGTACAGGCCGGTTTGATGAAAGAGGACGAGTCTCTCTATTCACCTTCAAAAATTACCCTTTTACATCACGTTTATGCTGCGTTGCGTGCTCACGCTTTATTTGAGCGAGATGTGGATTATATTGTGAAAGACGGCGAGGTGATTATTGTTGATGAGCACACCGGTCGTACAATGGCAGGACGCCGTTGGTCTGATGGTTTACACCAAGCCATTGAAGCGAAAGAAGGGGTTCAGATTCAAAGTGAAAATCAAACCGTTGCTTCCATTACGTACCAAAACTATTTCCGTTTATATGAAAAATTGGCAGGCATGACCGGTACAGCCGACACCGAAGCCTTTGAATTCCAACAAATTTATGGCTTGGAAACCATTGTTATTCCAACCAATAAACCAATGATTCGTGATGATAGAACAGATTTAATGTTCAAAACGGAGGCGGATAAATTCCAAGCCATTGTGGAAGATATTAAAGATTGTGTCGCACGCCAACAACCTGTTTTGGTCGGGACAGTATCTATCGAAAAATCAGAATTGTTATCTGATATTTTGAAAAAAGAGGGCATTAAACATAATGTGTTGAATGCGAAATTCCACGCCCAAGAAGCGGAAATTGTGGCGGATGCCGGTTATCCGGGCGCGGTGACTATTGCCACCAATATGGCAGGTCGTGGTACCGATATTGTGTTAGGCGGTAACTGGAAAGCGGAAGTGGCAAAATTGGAAAATCCGACTGAAGAGCAGATCGAAGCGATCAAAAAAGCGTGGCAGGAACGTCACGATATTGTGATGAAAGCGGGTGGTTTGCATATTATTGGTACGGAACGCCACGAATCTCGTCGAATTGACAACCAGTTGCGCGGTCGTTCCGGACGACAAGGTGATCCGGGTTCTTCTCGTTTCTATCTCTCTTTGGATGATGCGTTAATGCGGATTTACTTGAATGAAGGCAAGTTGAACTTAATGCGCAAAGCATTTTCCGAACCGGGTGAGGCGATGGAATCTAAAATGTTGACCAAAGTGATTGCCTCTGCCCAAGCAAAAGTGGAAGCGCATAACTTTGACGGTCGTAAAAATCTGCTTGAGTTTGATGATGTTGCTAACGATCAACGCCACGCCATTTATGCACAGCGTAATGAATTGTTGGAAAATGATGATATTTCCGAAACGATTGATGTGATTCGTGAAGATGTTTTCAATCACGTTATCGACCAATATATTCCACCGCAATCTTTGGAAGAGCTGTGGGATGTAGAAGGGTTGGAAAAACGTTTGAAAGCTGATTTCAATATGGATTTACCAATCTCGAAATGGTTGGATGAAGATCATAATCTGCACGAAGAGACCTTACGTGAACGCATTATTCAAATTGCAGTGGACGAGTATAAAAATAAAGAATCGTTGGTCGGCGCAGAAACAATGCGTAATTTTGAGAAAGGCGTAATGTTACAAACCCTAGATGAACTATGGAAAGAACATCTTGCCGCAATGGACTATTTGCGTAAGAGCATTCATTTACGCGGTTATGCACAAAAAGATCCGAAACAGGAATACAAGAAAGAATCTTTCCAAATGTTTACGGAAATGTTGGAAACATTGAAGTTTAATGTGGTTAGCATTTTGACCAAAGTTCAGGTACGTACTCAAGAGGAAATTGAGGCGGCTGAAAAAGCCAGAATGGATGCTGCGCAGCGTGCTGCCGAACAGGCACATATTCAGTATCACAGTGGTGAGGATGCGACAGAGAACAGTACAGCCGGTGGTGAGGATTTTTCTCATCCAAAACGTAAAATCGGCAGAAATGAACCTTGCCCTTGCGGTTCGGGCAAAAAATATAAACATTGTCACGGACGTATCCAGTAAATAATCGTGAGGCTTCACTTAGCGTGAAGCCTTATTCTTATAAGAGGTAATTGAATGTGAAGAAGCCATTGGTAAAAGTGTCGGCAGGCATTATTCGTAATGAATTCAAACAGATCTATTTAACTCAACGATTAGAGGGAAAGGATTTTGCGCAGTCTTGGGAATTTCCCGGCGGTAAGGTGGATAAAGGTGAAACACCGGAACAGGCATTAAAACGAGAATTGGAAGAGGAAATCGGTATTTTTGTATTGCACGCAAAATTATACGAGCATTTCGAGTTTGAGTATCCGAGTAAAAGAATTTCGTTCTATTTCTATTTAGTGGATGAATGGGTTGGCGAGCCTTTTGGTCGGGAAGGGCAAGAGGGTTTTTGGTTGGAACAGAAAGAGTTGGATGTCGGGCAATTCCCGCCGGCAAATGTGAAAATTATTCAACGATTGTTGGCTGAAACAGAAGCTGATTAGGCGGCAAGTTTTACGGTAAGTTGTTGTAATGCTTGCCAACTGTTTTCATCACCTTGTTGTTTGATTGCTTTTTCGATGGCAGCTAAATGCTGAATGGCATCGTATAAGCGATGATAATTTAAGCGTTGGATGGCTGCACTATAAAGTGGTCGTCTGTTTTTCCAAATTTTGTATTGATCAAATTTTTGACGCAACAACTGCGAATTGAGCATTTGTTGCGTATTTTCAATTTTTATCTTGTCATCACTGCCAAGTCGTAATAACAGCAGTAATTCTTTTTGTAAAATACGTAACAATACTACCGGCTGAACATCACCTTCGTTTTGTAGCTGTTCTAAAATGCGGATACAACGATATTTTTTGCCTTGCAAAATGGCATCAATCCATTGAAACGGCGTAAAAACAGCAGATTGTTCAATACATTGCCCGGCATTTATTAGTGTAATTTTTTGTTGCGGATAAAGCAGTTGCATTAGCTGCAGCGTCTGTTTTAATGCCGCTAAATTATTTTCATAATTGTAAGCGAGCAGCTCGACGGCTTCGTTATCAATGCTTAATTCCATCATCTTAGCGCGTTGCTGAATCCATTGCGGCAACTGTTCCAAAGTGGGTGTTTGGCAATTGATTTGCAATGTTTTGAGCTGTTCTAATGTTTTGAACCACGCCTGTTTTTCGATGGTAGTGGTAAGTTTTGCGATTTGAAAAATAGCGATAATGTCGGAATGCAGCAAAGAAACCAGCTGCTGTAATTGCTGTTGTAACTGGGCGTTAATATTATCCGGCAAAGTAAAAAGGAAAATCTGTTGTTGTGAAAATAAGCCGAAAGTTTGTAGATCAGTAAAGAGTGTTGCCCAATCAGTATTACTATCGATGACGATTTCCTGTTTTTGCGTTGCGCCTTGCTGTTTGCCGAATTGAAACAGTTGAGATTTACTCTCTTCAATCAGCAATGGATCTTGCCCAACCAACAGATATGTCGGATAGGTTTGTTGTTGCAAGGTGTGAACAAGCTGGTTGGCGAAGATCCGAATTATCATATTAAGATTAGTATTGTTGTTGGATACTGATCATCTTGATTAAAATTTGTTGTGCCGCTTGTTTGTACATATCGTTACGGATTAATTGTTGTTCCGCATTTTTTGCTAATGCGGCACGAGAGTTGTCAAAAAATGTACGCGAAACTTGCACTTCTATTGGATATTGCTTTTTATCCGGCATTTGCAAAGATGCACTTACGGATAAAGAAAGTAAGGATTCCGCTTCACGGCCTTGTTTAAAGACAGACACCACTTCATCACTGCTGGTAGAACCGTTTAATTTTAATGTCGGAACATTTCCTTCTTCAACCAAAGTAACACCGTGTGTACGTAATTCTTTGCGCATTGCAATGGCAATATCGCTGTATTTGTCGCCACTGCTGAGTTTGACTTCTTTAAAAAGTTTTTGTGAAAGTTGGTCATTAGCAAAGTGGAAACCGCAAGAAGAGAGTAACAATGTCGCAGACAAGGCGAAAATATATTTTAGTTTATGCATCAAAATCTCCTTATTCATTGACATCTTAATAATCGTTGCAAGTGAGGTTAAACAACTTCCAACTAAAGTATTAAGATTACTGTAATATGCCACCGCCGTTTAATGCGGTGGCACGTTGATGATTGCTTTTATTTAGCAACGAAACTGAGCAATTTGCCAGGCACATAAATCACTTTAACGATATTTAAACCGTCTAAGTGTTTTTGTACATTTTCATCTGCCATTGCCGCAGTTTTGATCTCTTCTTCGGAAGCACTTGCCGCAACAGTGATTTTTCCGCGAACTTTACCATTAACCTGAACTACAACCAATTTTTCTTCATCGACCATCGCCTGCTGATCGGCAACAACCCACGGTGCAAAATCAATATCATCTTGATTGCCGAGATCTTGCCATAATTGGAAGCAGATATGTGGCGTGATTGGATAAAGCATCTTAATCACCGCATTTAACGCCTCTTTCATTACCGCACGATCTTGCTCTTGCACCAATGGTGCTTTAGTGAGTTTATTCATTAACTCCATAATGGCAGCAATGGCGGTGTTGAAAGTTTGACGACGACCAATATCATCGCTCACTTTAGCAATGGTTTTATGTAGATCACGACGTAATGCTTTTTGATCAGCGCTTAACGCTTTCGGATCAAGCTCAACAGTGGCCGGTTGTTGTAAATAATCATAAGTCAATTTCCACAAACGGCGTAAGAAGCGGTTAGCGCCTTCGACTCCGGATTCTTGCCATTCCAAAGTCATTTCTGCTGGAGAGGCAAACATCATAAATAGACGAACCGTATCCGCACCATATTTTTCGACCATTTCTTGCGGATCGATACCGTTATTTTTCGATTTTGACATTTTGGTCATACCGGCGTGAACCAATTCGTGACCTTCTGGATCAACTGCTTTGATAATACGACCTTTTTCATCGCGAGTAATAGTCACTTTGGTTGGTGATACCCAAATGCGTTCGTTTGTTTCTGAAGTGTAATAGAAAGCATCCGCCAACACCATTCCTTGACATAAAAGTTTAGTTGCAGGTTCATCACAAGCAAGTAAACCGGCATCACGCAATAATTTATGATAGAAGCGGAAATAAAGCAGGTGCATTGTGGCGTGTTCAATTCCACCAATATATTGATCCACCGGCAACCAATAATTCGCTTCTTCGCTGTTTAACATACCTTGTTGATATTGCGGACAAGTATAACGAGCATAATACCAAGATGACTCCATAAAGGTGTCGAAAGTATCGGTTTCACGCAACGCAGGTTGACCGTTGTAAGTGGTCTTTGCCCAATTCGGATCGGCTTTAATCGGACTTTGCACTCCGTCCATTACCACATCTTCCGGCAATTCGACCGGCAAATCCGCTAGCGGCACCGGCACAACGTCACCGTTTTCTAAGGTGAGCATCGGGATTGGTGTTCCCCAATAGCGTTGGCGAGAAACCCCCCAATCGCGTAAACGATAGTTCACTTGGCGTTTACCCACGCCCATCGCTTCCAATTTATCGGCAATGCCATTAAAAGCCTGTTCAAAATCTAAGCCATTGAATTCAGCGGAATTAATGGCAACACCGTGTTCAGTGTATGCGGCTTTGGATAGATCCAATTCTGAACCGTCAAGCGGTGCAATCACCGGTTTTAACGGTAAATGATATTTTTGTGCAAATTCATAGTCGCGTTGATCGTGTGCTGGCACAGCCATCACCGCACCGGTACCGTAATGCATTAAAACAAAATTAGCGATCCAAACCGGTACAGCCTCACCGGTAATCGGGTGAAGTGCATAACGGCCGGTAAACATCCCTTTTTTCTCCATTGTCGCCAATTCCGCTTCTGCCACTTTGGTATTTCGGCATTCTTGGATAAATTGCGCTAATTCAGGATTATTTTTCGCAGCTTGTTCCGCCAGTGGGTGTCCGGCAGCCACGGCAAGATAAGACACACCGTAGAACGTATCCGGACGGGTAGTATAAACGGTTACGGTTTCATCGCTATCTTGCATTTTAAAGGTAATTTCAACCCCTTCGGAACGACCAATCCAGTTGCGCTGCATCGCTTTTACTTGATCCGGCCATTCAGGCAACTGATCCAATCCTTGCAACAGTTGTTCAGCATAATCGGTAATTTTGACAAACCATTGTGGGATCTCTTTTTGTTCCACCGGCGTATCACAACGCCAGCAGCAACCGTCGTTTACTTGCTCATTTGCCAATACGGTTTGGTCATTCGGACACCAGTTAACGGTAGAGGTTTTCTTATAAATTAACCCTTTTTTATATAATTCAGTGAAAAACCACTGTTCCCATTTGTAATATTGAGGTTTACAGGTCGCAATTTCGCGATCCCAGTCATAACTGAAGCCCAACATCTTCAGTTGGTTTTTCATATATTCGATATTATCGTAAGTCCAAGTTGCCGGTGCTGCTTTATTTTTAATTGCTGCATTTTCTGCCGGTAAACCGAAAGCATCCCAACCGATAGGCTGCAATACATTTTTGCCGTTCATTCGTTGATAACGGGAAATAACATCGCCGATAGTGTAATTACGAACGTGCCCCATATGTAAACGACCGGAAGGATAAGGGAACATTGATAAGCAGTAATATTTTTCTTTGCTTGGATCGGGTTGAACTTTAAAGGTTTTATTATCTTGCCAGTATTTTTGAATACGACTCTCGACTAAGTCGGGACGATATTGTTCTTGCATAATAAAGTTGTCCTATGAGTACTGAAATTTGAAATGAAAAATGATATTAAAAAATGTGGTATAGAATAGCTTAAAATCTAGGTAATTAATAGAAATATTATTGGTATTGGCGCCGAATTTGAGTACACTTGCACTATGTTTTATGCACATCTCTTTCATTATGCCGCAGGTTTTTGTTGTTTGGGGAAATATTCATCAATCTTATCCATTTCACCTTTTGCCACCGATCCCATATCTAAGCACGATTTTTAAGCACACTTCAATGGCGTCTAATAAACAAAGGCAGCGCAAAATCGGTTATTTTTTATTATGGAAATTATTGCAGCAGCTTGGGCAAGAACAGGTTTTTGCTCAAGGAATTGAAAAGGATCAACAGGGCAGACCGCATTTTAATGCACCGCAATTTGATTTTAATTTAAGCCATTCCGGGGATTGGGTGGCAGTGATTTTAGTACAACGAGTGCATAATGAGTCGGTGGCAATTGATATTGAGCATCCGTTGAGGATAAGAAATTTTGAACGTTTATTGCATTATTATGCCTCAAAAACAGAAATAGCGTGGTGGCAATCGCAGCAAAAGCAAGATGAGGCTTTTTATTTGACTTGGTGTGCTCGTGAGGCGATTTTAAAAGCGAAAGGGCGGGGAATCGGTGCTATTTCAAAAGTGTTATTTGAGCCGGAAAATAGTTGTTTTTTTACCCAAGAGGCACCAAACGGGCAACTTTTTTTTGCGCAGGAATTGCCTTTTTATTTAGCTTGCTTTGTACAAGGGAGTGGCACAATATCACACTGTTTTTGTTGGCAAGAAAAAACCGCGTCCTTGCTGCAACAGAAGGTAAAATTAAATCGTTATCGAGTGATTAATAGGAAATTGTAATGACAGAAGAACAAATAAATAAATTGGATCCACACGCTTTCGGGCGAAAATTTGCCGGAGTATTGCAGTGGATTTTAAATATTGCTTTGGTGGTATTGTCGGTAATTTTGGTGATTTTACTGGGCAAACAGACATTTGAATTGGGGCAGATTATTGTGTTGAAGGCAAGTGACACCACTATTGCCTATGTGTTGGCGGAACGAATCGTGGTCTATTTTCTCTATTTTGAGTTTTTAGCTCTGATTGTGAAATATTTTACCGCCGGCTTCCATTTCCCATTACGTTATTTTTTATATATCGGAATTACGGCAATGATCAGGTTGATCATTGTCGATCACTCAAGTTCGCTAGGGACATTGGCGGTGGCAGCGGCGATTTTATTAATGGTGATTGCGCTGTTTTTAGCCAATGTCGCAGAGAAGAAAAATTAGGAGATTAAAAATGTCAGACGATAAATTTATTCAACAATATGGGCAAAAAGATATTGAAATTGTCAGTGATGAGGTCGTATTTAAAGGCTTTTATACGATGAAACGGGTTAAATTTCGTCACAAACTTTTTTCCGGAGAAATGAGCGGTATTGTCACGCGAGAACTGCTTGCTAAAAATGAAGCAACAGCCGTCGTACTTTATGATCCGCAACTGGATAATGTTGTTTTGGTCGAGCAAGTTCGGATTGGTGCGATTGATCCGAAATCGCCATCATCACCTTGGTTATTGGAATTGGTCGCGGGAATGATCGAAACCGGAGAGCAGCCGGCAGGCGTTGCTGTTCGTGAAAGTGAAGAAGAGGCAGGCGTGTATTTAACTGAAGTAATGCCGATTATGCAATTTTGGGATAGCCCGGGCGGAATGGCGGAGCGCATTCATCTTTTTGCCGGTAAAGTAGATTCAACCAAAGTGGGCGGTATTCACGGTTTAGCGGAAGAAAATGAGGATATTCGCGTACACGTTGTCAGCCGAGCCACTGCTTACCAATGGTTGGAACAAGGCAGAATTGATAACGGTGTTGCTGTGATTGGGTTACAGTGGTTGCAGTTGAACTATAAAAAATTGCAACAGAAATGGTGTTAAATTTGTGAACAAGTGAGCATTTTCTGAATAAAAAACAATAAAAAATGTGCGTAAACTAACACTTTTATAATTTAGCTGCTGACTTTTTTATGGAATTGTCTAAAGTAGAGATAGTAATTTGAATTAATGAAAGGAGACATTATGTCAGATCTATTTCGTGACGAATCGGCTGGTGTAATAAAATTGCTCCAGGTAACGGACCCTCACCTGTTTGCAGATGAAGACGGTGAATTATTAGGTATTAATACCTTTGACAGTTTTCGACAGGTGTTGAGTGAGATAAAAAAATCCGGATTTGAGAGCAATTATATTCTTGCAACAGGGGATTTTGTGCAGGATAACAGTGAAGCGGGTTATCACCGTTTCGTGAAAGAAATTGTGCAGCTGGGCAAAAAAGTCTTTTGGATTCCCGGTAACCACGATTTCCAACCGAAAATGGAAGCGGTGTTTGATCTTTATAAAGCCGTTATTCAGCCGGAAAAACATCTGTTGTTGGGCGAGAGTTGGCAAGTGATTCTGTTGGATAGTCAGTTATATGGCGTACCGCACGGAATGTTGAGTGAAGAAGAGTTGAAATGGCTGGAACAACGTTTATCACTTTATCTGGATCGGAACACTCTGATTGTATTGCATCACCATCTTTTGCCGACAAATTCTGCTTGGTTGGATCAGCATAATCTGCGCAATCCATATGATTTTTCTGAAATTTTGGCAAAACATAAAAACATTAAAGCGATAGTTTATGGGCATATTCATCAGGAAGTGAATGCGGTTTGGCAAGGCATTCCGGTGTTTGCAACGCCGTCCACCTGTATCCAATTTAAACCGGATTGTGCTTATTTCACCTTGGATAACCTACAGCCGGGTTGGCGTGAAATCAGCTTATATCCTGATGGGCGTTTGGAAACTAAGGTACATCGCATTAAAGATAAAGTGTTTTTGCCGAAAGATAATATGAACGGCTATTAACATTGATCAGCGAGTAGGTGGTATTACGTTGTTTTTCGTAATACCACTTGTTGCATTAAGCCCCAATGACAGAAATTACGCTGTTCGATTTTAAGCGGTAAATCAGCAATCAGATCATTCAGACGTAAATTAATGGTTGTCCCTAACGCAGTTGTAATCCGATCAAAGCCGTTACGAACACAGGACGGTTGTTGATCATCAGCTAGAAACTTATCCCAAAGTGAAATCACGCCATTTGGTTTTAAAATGCGAACCGCTTCCGCCAGCAGTTGTTCCGGCGTGGAAGTTACCGCTAAAATCAGATGCATTATCACTAAATCGCAACTTTGATCCGGCAATCCACTTTGTTCCGCACGACCGACTTTGGTTTCAATCTGCCAAGGGTAGTTTTGCTTTTGAATTAACCTTTCTGCTTTTTGCAGCATTGACGACGAGAAATCCACCAAGGTTAAGTGGCTTTTTTCAGATAATCTTGAGGCTAAATAGGGGAGATCTAAACCGGTTCCGGCACCGGCGATATAGACCGATTGAGGCGTGCTCGACCAGATGTTATGTTGATCCAGAAGAGCAAACTGGCTTCTACGCATTCCATCGGCAGCTTGTAAAAAGAGATTATAAATTTTGCTGTAAATATCCCAACGTTGCGAAGAAGCCATCTGTGTTACCTCTGCATAAGTTGCTGTTCCTGTTCGGCTTTATTCAGTAGCCAATCACAAGGCAGGAAGCGTTCACCGTAAAGTTTTACGTGATCATTCAATGCTTTAACAATTGAAATGGCACCGATATGTTCGATATAGGCATAAATGCCACCACGAAATTCCGGGAAGAATACGCCCAATACTGAAGCCATATTACCTTCATTCGGATCATTGATCACGCCCTCTTCCAAACAGCGAGCCGCCTCGTTGATCATCATCAGAATACAACGGCGAACCACCTGTTCGGATTCCAAATTATTTTCGGAAATGGTTTCCATCACATAGTAGATACTTTTATCCACCATAGAACGTTGACCGTTCTGTGAATGATAAAGATAAAAACCGCGCCGATTCTTGCTGCCTTTGCGTTGATCGCGGATTAAGTTGCCTAATTTTGCCGGTACGGCAAAACGCATTCCGTAGTGTCTTTCTAAACTTGGCAACATTTTAGCAAAAAGATCCAGACCAAAATCATCCAACATAGCCAATGGACCGATTTCAAAACCGAATTCCTGCAAAGCACGATCGATAAAATCAACCGCTTCGCCATCGCATAAGCAGTAAAAAGCTTCCAACAAATAAGGAATAAGAATACGGTTGACAAAGAATCCCGGTTTATCGGAAACCAGAAGCGGAATTTTGCCTTGCTGAATGGCGAAGTGGATGGCTGTCGCAATCGTCTTTTCAGATGTTTTTGGATGAGGAATAATTTCCAACATTTTACGGTTGGAAATTGGGGAAAAATAGTGGAAACCGATAACGTTTTCCGGACGATTGGCAACACTGGCGATGTCCGCAATCGACAAGGTTGAGGTGTTAGTGGCGAAAATAGTATGTTCGCTATAGAAGACTTCGCTCTCTTCTAAAACTTGCTGTTTAGTGGCTAAATCCTCATAAACCGCCTCAATGACAAAGTCGGCATCAGGTGCGGCTAAAAAGCGTTCACCACCGGAAATTAGATACATTAATTGTTGCATTTCACCGGAAGATAACAATTTTTTGCCGACTTCCTGTTGTAATAATGAATGTGTTAAATGCAGTGCTTTGCTAATGCCGGAAGGGTGTATATCTTTGATTCTAACCGGAATTTTTGCATTTCGCACAGTAATGTAAGCAATGCCGGCGCCCATAAAACCGCCACCGATAATGGCAAGTTTATTTACATCACGTACATTGTTTCCGCGCGCTTCATATTGCAAACGCATTGCTCGTTTAGTCTGTTCAAGGCTGCGCAACACTTTGGAGTTATCGCTGTTAAACAAACTGATAAAGGCTTGGCGTTCCACTTCTAAACGCAATGGATGAGTTGGCTGTTTCAAAATTTCGATAATTTTTGCCATCGCCGGATAATTATCAATCGGCCCCAACCATTCTTTATTTTCGGCAGCATCAAACAAAATGTGGCGGAAGAGCGGATTGTTATGCCAGTATCCTTGAATTTGTTGCCAAAGTTTTGCAGTTTTTGAAAGTGTTTTTGCAACTAATGTCTTTTTACTGAAAAATTCAAAGGCGGTCGGTAACAATAAACTTTGCGGCACAACGTCATCGATACAATTTAATGATTGCATTGTATGTACATCAAATTTGTCACCGGACAACAAAATAGAGAGGGCTTTTTTTAAGCCAACGTGAGAGACCAACGCAGAAATCGCATCGGCGAAAGGTACAATACCGGAACGAACCTGCGGCATTGCAAATTGTGTATTAATATCATCGGAAGCAATACGATATTGGAATGCCAAAGCTAACTCTAAACCAAGCCCGAAACAGGAGCCGTGAATTGCTGCCACTGTTGGAAATGGTAATTGGCGAATGGTTTCCATTAAACGATGAATTTTATCCAAAAAGGCTTCCAATTCATTATCAGATTTCCCCATTAAACTATTAAGATCAAAGCCCTGAATAAAATTATTTTTCTTGCTGGAATAAAAAATGAGACCTTTTGTTTCTTTCGGCAGATTGTTTAATAGTTGCAACATCTGATCGACAAATTCTGCTGATAAGGTGTTACGTTTTTTATCGGTTACATTCACGATCAATGATGCAATCTGTTGATCATCAATTGATAGCGTAAATGGAGAATGTTGAGTATTTTGCTGTAAAGTGTTCATTATTCGCTCTCCAAAATCATAGCACCGCCAATTCCGCCCAAACCGCTTGAAGCAATAAGAGAACGTCCGCCTCCACGCTGTTTCAAAGCATATAACGATTGAATAATCAAACGTAAACTGCTGACCGCACGCGGATTACCATAGGCAAGAGAACCTCCCAAAATATTTAATTTACTCATATCGACCTGACCAATTGCGGCTGAACGATTAAGATGCTGCCGAGCAAAAGTTTCGGATTCAATTAGTTTTAGATTGGATAAAATTTGAGCTGAAGAGGTTTCGTGAATATCAATTAAATCAAGATCGGAAAGGCGCATATTGGCGTTTTGCAACACTTTTGCAATGGAATAGGTTACGCCGACAAACATATTTTTCCAAACATCATTTGCTGTCATTGTATAGTGGCGAATATAACCAAGAATATTCAATCCTTCCGCTTTTGCGGTATGTTCATTCATCAGCAATACCGCCGCCGCGCCGTCGCACGAATGGGAAGTGTTCCAATCGGTGGCTGTGCCATAATTTTTACCATTAAAAGGTTTAAATTTTTGGTAAAACTCCGGTTTAACGTGTTTCTCAATTTGATTATCGGAAACCACGAAATCTTTATAAGGAGGTGGAAAAGAAACCATTACCTGTTGGCGTAATTCACCGCTTTGCCACGCTTGATAGGCTAAGCGATGGGAGCGAGCTGCATATTCGTCTAACTCCTGACGGCTAAGATGAAAATCTTGCGCCATCTGTTCCGACACCGCAGAAAGAGAAAGTTGTGTTAAGGGATCTTTTAAATTCAGTGCCTGCAATTTGAAATCTTGCCAAGTGATTTGACGTAACAGCCGATATTTTTCTTCATAGCTTTTTGCCGCCATCACATCTCTAAATAATTGAATTAGATGAGAGTTAAGCCGAATTGGTGCATTGGATAAAGAGTCAGCGCCACCTGCTAATGCATAATGCGCATTTCCCATCAAAATACTGTTACTTAAATTGATTAGCACCTGTAATCCGGTCGGACAAGAGCTGCTGACAGTGTAAGATTGCGCTTTTGGCATATTTAATAAGAGCGATATTTCCCGGGAAAGATTAGGAATATCAGGATCTTGGATTACTTGTCCAAATACGACTTGCTCAATTTTATCTTTGGGAACGGCTAAACGGCTAAGTAATTCATTAGCGACCATTGCGCCAAGATCTTTTGCCCGAGCCTCTTTAAATAGCGTATTTTTCTTAATAAACGGGGTGCGAATACCATCGACGACGGCGACCCGCGCACCTTTGGATGTGGTTAAAACAGGTTGTTCAGACATAGGAATACCAGCTGATGAATAAAAATAACGTGAAATTGTAACGCATTCTATACCAGAGCGCGATAACTGGGAATAGGGACACTTTGTCTTTGTCTTTCAAATAGTGATTAGGTAGAATAATTACAAATTTTGAAGGATTTTAATGATGACAAAAAAGAAAGTAACTAAAAAAGATAATACGATTGCTTTAAATAAAAGAGCAAGACACGATTATTTTATTGAAGATGAAGTGGAAGCGGGCTTGGCATTGCAAGGCTGGGAAGTGAAATCGCTCCGGGCTGGGAAAGCCAATATTGGTGACAGTTATGTGATTTTTCAAAACGGTGAAGCCTTTTTATTCGGGGCAAATATTACACCATTAAATGTCGCCTCTTCCCATATCGTTTGCGATCCGACTCGCACACGTAAATTGTTATTAAGCAAAAGAGAAATAGATTCTTTATTTGGTAAGTCAAATCGTGATGGTTATACCATTGTCGCTTTATCGCTTTATTGGAAAAGTGCGTGGGCAAAAGTCAAAATCGGTATTGCTAAAGGTAAAAAACAACACGATAAACGCCAAGATATTAAAGAGAGAGAATGGAAGCTCACCAAAGATCGTATTATGAAAAATGCGGGAAGGTAGAGAATAAAAAATCCCTAATCAATTAATTAGGGATTTTGGGGGTTAGATTGAATTATTAATAAACGCAGCCAATTGTGCTTTTGGAACGGCACCAACTTGAGTAGCAACAGGTTGACCATTTTTAAAGATAATCAATGTTGGGATGCTGCGCACACCTAATTGTGCAGGGGTTTGTTGATTTTCATCAATGTTAATTTTGACGATTTTTACTTTGCCGTCAAATTCTTCTGCAAGATCATCCAAAACCGGTGCAATCATTTTGCAAGGTCCGCACCAAGGTGCCCAAAGGTCAAGTAAAACAGGGATATCCGATTTTAAAACGTCCGCTTCGAAAGATGCATCGCTTGAATAAACAATTTTATCGCTCATAAAGTTTAATCCTTAATTGAAGTTTATTTTTTCATCAATGTTAAAAATGTTACGGTAGTATAACACTAATTTGTTGCACAAAATACAATTCCAGCAATAGTCAAAACTTAAAGTAGATTTGCGCAAGGTTGATTTGTAACCAGTGCGTGGATATTGCTAAGTGTCACATCCGAGATACTGGTTAATGCCTCTTCTGTTAAAAATGCCTGATGCCCTGTCAGTAACACGTTATGGCAAGAAGATAAACGACGGAATACGTCATCTAAAATTACTTCATTCGATTTATCTTCGAAGAAGAGATCTCGTTCATTTTCATAAACATCCATACCTAATGCGCCAATTTTACGGGATTTTAAAGCCTCAATCGCCGCTTGGGTATCAATCAATGTGCCACGACTGGTATTAATGATCATTACACCATCTTTCATTTTTTTGAATGCTTCGGCATTTAACAGATGATAGTTTTCCGGAGTTGCCGGACAATGAAGCGTAATGACGTGCGAATGGGCATAGAGTTCATCTAAAGAAACATAAGTGGCGCCAAGTTCCTCTGCTGCCGGATTTTTAAATGGATCATAACAGAGAATATGCATACCAAAGCCTTTTAGAATTCGTATTACGGCTAAACCGATTTTCCCGGTGCCGATAACGCCAACAGTGCGTCCGTGCATATTGAAACCGATTAAGCCTTCAAGCGAAAAATTGGCTTCACGGGTGCGTTGATAAGCGCGGTGAATGCGACGATTTAATGTCAACATTAAGCCGACCGTATGTTCGGCAACGGCTTCCGGAGAATATGCCGGCACTCTAACCACGCTTAATCCCAATTCTTTTGCCGCTTCTAAATCGACATTGTTGAAACCGGCACAACGTAAAGCAATAATTTTGACACCGATTTGCGCAAGTTCGGTGAGCACTTCCCGATCGGCATTATCGTTGACAAAAATACAGACCGCTTGGCAACCTTCTGCCATTTTTGCAGTACGCTTACTGAGCATAAAATCAAAAAATTCGAGATCAAAATTGTATTTGACATTGACCAGTTCCAAATATTTTCGGTCATAACTTTTTGTACTATAAACAGCGATTTTCATCGTAATACTCCTATTAAATTTAAATTTTGCTTTCCTGTTGATAGTGTAACATATCAAGACCAAGTTAGGCGCTTTTGGTTGTGCTGAAGTCAGCAGTTCTGAAAGGGTAATTTAGGTTAATTTTAAAGAAAATGAGTGGTAAGAGCAGATAAATGCTGTGATTTTCGATAAAATCGTTATAATGTTGAATTTTTATAGACGAGAAGTGAGAGGAAACTATGTCATTTCATATTTTGTTATTAAATGGCCCTAATTTGAATATGTTGGGGAAACGGGAGCCGAAGCATTATGGTAGACAGACCTTACAAGATATTGAAACGGCGTTGCAAGAAAGTGCCGGAAAGTATGGCATTGAATTGAGTTGTTTCCAATCCAATAGCGAAGAAAAACTGATTAATAAAATTCACGAAAGTTTGGGAAAAGTGGATTTTATTTTGATTAATCCGGCGGCGTTTACTCACACCAGTGTGGCATTGCGGGATGCATTATTATCAGTAGAAATTCCTTTCGTTGAAATTCATCTTTCAAATATTCATCGTCGTGAACCTTTCCGTCATCACTCCTATCTAAGCGATATTGCTGTGGGCGTAATTTGCGGATTAGGCGCGGCTGGGTATCAATATGCGTTACAGTTTGCCGTTGCCCATTTGCAACAGCAACAAGCAAATTAATCATCGCTACTGTTCTTTGTAGCGATTTGTCGATTAAACATTAACTAAAGCGGATCAAACTATGGATATTCGTAAAATTAAAAAACTTATCGAATTGGTTGAAGAATCAGGCATTATGGAAATTGAGATTTCCGAAGGCGAAGAATCAGTGCGTATTAGTCGTGGCAGTGCAGTAGCAGCGGCGGCTCCGGTTGCTCCACAACCGATCATTGTACCACCAGCCGCGCCAGCAGCGGTTGCAACACCTACAGCAGCACCGGTGACAGCCCCGGCAGCAGAAGCGAATGCAATTTCCGGTCATACCGTTCGCTCACCAATGGTGGGTACATTCTATCGTAGTCCAAGTCCTGAAGCCGCACCATTTGTTGAAGTGGGTAAAAGTGTTAAAGTCGGTGATACACTTTGTATTGTCGAAGCAATGAAAATGATGAATCGTATTGAATCGGATAAAGCCGGTGTAGTAAAAGCTATTCTGGTTAATGATGGTGATGCGGTTGAATTTGATGAACCATTAATCGTAATCGAATAAATTCACTATGACACAATATGACAACAGAACATATTGTGTCGATTTTTATGGATAGAACTATGTTAGAAAAAGTAGTTATCGCTAATCGTGGTGAAATAGCATTGCGTATCTTACGAGCGTGCAAAGAGTTAGGTATTGCCACTGTGGCGGTACATTCAACAGCGGATCGTATGTTAAAACACGTTTTGCTTGCGGATGAAACTGTTTGTATTGGGCCGGCACCATCTGCCAAAAGTTATTTAAATATTCCGGCAATTATTGCAGCCGCAGAAGTGACAGGTGCAGATGCAATTCATCCAGGATACGGATTTTTATCAGAAAATGCTGATTTTGCAGAACAAGTAGAACGTTCGGGTTTTGTATTTATTGGGCCTACAGCAGATGTTATCCGTTTAATGGGAGATAAAGTTTCGGCGATTAATGCAATGAAAAAGGCTGGTGTACCTTGTGTACCGGGTTCTGATGGACCATTGGGTAGAGATATCAATAAGAATAAAGAGATTGCTAAGCGTATCGGCTACCCAATTATTATAAAAGCGTCTGGTGGTGGCGGTGGTCGTGGAATGCGTGTTGTTCGTCACGAAAGTGCTTTGGAAGAAGCGATTGCAATGACTAAAGCGGAAGCGAAAGCTGCGTTTAATAATGATATGGTTTATATGGAAAAATATTTGGAAAACCCACGCCATATCGAAATTCAAGTGTTGGCAGATACACACGGTAATGCAATTTATCTAGCTGAACGTGACTGTTCAATGCAACGTCGTCACCAAAAAGTGGTGGAAGAAGCACCGGCACCGGGCATTACTGAAGAGATGCGCCGTCATATCGGCGAACGTTGTGCTAATGCGTGTAAAGAGATCGGCTATCGTGGTGCAGGCACGTTTGAGTTTTTATATGAAAACGGCGAGTTCTATTTCATTGAAATGAACACTCGAATCCAAGTGGAACATCCGGTTACTGAAATGATCACCGGTGTTGATTTAGTCAAAGAGCAGTTACGCATTGCATCAGGCTTGCCGCTATCTTTCAAACAGGAAGATATTCAAGTACGCGGGCACGCAATTGAATGTCGTATTAATGCAGAAGATCCAACTACATTCTTACCATCTCCGGGTAAAATCGAACATCTTCACTCACCGGGTGGGTTTGGTATTCGCTGGGACTCTCATATTTATGGTGGTTATACTGTACCGCCAAATTACGATTCAATGATTGGTAAATTGATTGCATATGGTGAAGATCGTCAAGTGGCTATTCGCAGAATGCAGAATGCTTTAGCTGAAACGATTATTGATGGTATCAAAACCAACATCCCATTGCACGAATCGATTTTGGAAGATAAAAATTTCCAAAAAGGTGGTACCAACATTCATTACCTTGAGAAAAAATTAGGGTTGAATGATTAGTTATTAAACGCCGGTAATTTACCGGCGTTTTTCTCTTAAGATAATTTGAAAATATGGCAAAAATAGCAGAAACATTAACGCCCGAACAACAAAACTTCCGTAATGCGATGTCTAAATTAGCGGCGGCAGTGAATATTGTTACAACACAAGGTGAAGCGGGGACTTGTGGTATTACGGCGACGGCAGTTTGTTCGATTACAGATACACCACCAACCGTTTTGGTTTGTGTGAATCGTAATAGCCAAATGAATACCGTATTTAAGCAGAATAAGCAGGTTTGTATTAATGTTTTATCCGCAGAGCAGCAGGAACTTGCTTGCCATTTTGCAGGTATGCGAGAAAGTTCAATGGAAGAACGCTTTAATATGGAAATTTGGCAAGAAAAGCACGAACCTCATCACGCCCCGGCATTAATCGGTTCATTAGCTAATCTACACGGGACAATCACTACGATCCACGAAGTTGGCACGCACTCGTTGTTTTTCGTAACACTGGATAAAATCGATGTGTATGACGGCAATGGTTTAATTTATTTCAATCGAGGGTTTCAGGTTGTATAAGAGAGCAACTAAACATAACGATTTTTATAGGATTAATTGACCATAATATTATTTTTGTTATTTGATATCATTTTGAACTAGATTGTTGAAACGCTTTCTATTTGTAAATTTTCGTTACAATAGTTGGCATGTCGGTCTAGTTCTAACGTTTTATAGTCTTTATAAGACACCCATCTTGAGCTCATTTCTTCATTCTTATTTTGTTTATGATATGTACTGTTCTTTGATATTTAGTTCTCATAAAGGATGATGAGGCTACAAATATCATATTGATTTTTCATTATTTCTCTAAAATTTCTTTTTTTTCTTGACATAACCGTTTTTTTTTTTTGAATAAGCAGGTTTATGTATTGCTAGAACAACTATTTAATAATTATTGAGAGGTAATAATGAAACCAGTCACTAAAAAGCTACCTGGATGGGTACATATTCCATTAATTGTTTTTATGTCTATCAGTTTGGTGCAAACAGCATTAGGGTTTACTGATCTTTTTGGAGCAACCTTTTCTTGGGCATTTTCAGTTGCAATTACGATGTTAATGTATGGATTTACAATTTTGATTGGGTATCGTCGAATTAATAATCTTCCTATATGGGGGTTCTTGATTGGTTACTTTTTTATTTCTTTGTTTTCATTTACAGGAAACTTTAATGCGGTATATACCTCGTATCAACGGGAGCAACTTTTTAGAGATGAATTATTAAAACATAAACAACAGTTGCACGATGTTGTAAATTCTGCCAATAAAGTACTAAATAATTTTAGTCCAAATATTACTGAAAATCGTAAAAGATTGGAGAGTTTAACTGAACAATTAGTCAGACAGATAACAGATCCATCAAGACCAGGATTAGGAAAGAGGGCACAAGAAATTATTGCAGAAATTCAAGCTGTATTAGGGGAAAAATTAACAGAATTTGGTACAAAAGGGGCTAACTGGGATGAAATAGCACAGAGATATAGAG
>SKEB01000544.1_pt1 | contig 29881 bp, 26 predicted proteins | sample 4826561 | NCBI WGS metagenome assembly SKEB01 (sample SAMN11008820, study PRJNA524170) | human gut metagenome | biome: Human fecal sample; material: Feces; isolation source: fecal sample from pouch patient p17 | host: Homo sapiens | place: Israel: Tel-Aviv | collected 2016-03-29
GTGAGTGATCACCGTACCGGTTCGATTCCGGTCCTCGGCATTCTTAGTAATGCGCCCATAGCTCAATTGGATAGAGTGTTTGACTACGGATCAAAAGGTTAGGGGTTCGACTCCTCTTGGGCGCGTAAGTAAATAACGGGAAGTAGCTCAGCTTGGTAGAGCACTTGGTTTGGGACCAAGGGGTCGCAGGTTCGAATCCTGTCTTCCCGATAATGAATATAAGGGGCCTTAGCTCAGCTGGGAGAGCGCCTGCTTTGCACGCAGGAGGTCAGCGGTTCGATCCCGCTAGGCTCCATTCATTTGAAAAAATGAATATCGCGGTGTAGCTCAGCTGGCTAGAGCGTCCGGTTCATACCCGGGAGGTCGGGGGTTCGATCCCCTTCGCCGCGATTTAAGAGCCTGGACCTTTAGCTCAGTTGGTTAGAGCAGACGGCTCATAACCGTCCGGTCGTAGGTTCGAGTCCTACAAGGTCCATTGGTGACATTGTACAGTTTCGGAGGATTACCCAAGTCCGGCTGAAGGGAACGGTCTTGAAAACCGTCAGGCGGGTAAAACCGTGCAAGGGTTCGAATCCCTTATCCTCCTTTCATATTATCGCGGGATGGAGCAGTCTGGTAGCTCGTCGGGCTCATAACCCGAAGGTCGTAGGTTCAAATCCTGCTCCCGCAATTAAAAACTAAAATTAGGGTTCCGTGGTGTAGGGGTTAACATGCCTGCCTGTCACGCAGGAGATCGCGGGTTCAAATCCCGTCGGGACCGTATGGCTCGGTAGCTCAGTTGGTAGAGCAATGGATTGAAGCTCCATGTGTCGGCAGTTCGATTCTGTCCCGCGCCATTTGCGGGTGTAGTTTAGTGGTAAAACTACAGCCTTCCAAGCTGTTGTCGCGAGTTCGATTCTCGTCACCCGCTTTAGTTTTTATTATGGGCCTATAGCTCAGCTGGTTAGAGCGCACGCCTGATAAGCGTGAGGTCGATGGTTCGAGTCCATTTAGGCCCATTTTTCTTGGTCCGTTGGTCAAGTGGTTAAGACACCGCCCTTTCACGGCGGTAACACGGGTTCGAATCCCGTACGGATCATATTTTTTGGAGGATTACCCAAGTCCGGCTGAAGGGAACGGTCTTGAAAACCGTCAGGCGGGTAAAACCGTGCAAGGGTTCGAATCCCTTATCCTCCTTTAACATTATCGCGGGATGGAGCAGTCTGGTAGCTCGTCGGGCTCATAACCCGAAGGTCGTAGGTTCAAATCCTGCTCCCGCAATTAAAACTAAATGAGGGTTCCGTGGTGTAGGGGTTAACATGCCTGCCTGTCACGCAGGAGATCGCGGGTTCAAATCCCGTCGGGACCGCCATGCGGGTGTAGTTTAGTGGTAAAACTACAGCCTTCCAAGCTGTTGTCGCGAGTTCGATTCTCGTCACCCGCTTTAGTTTTATTATGGGCCTATAGCTCAGCTGGTTAGAGCGCACGCCTGATAAGCGTGAGGTCGATGGTTCGAGTCCATTTAGGCCCATTTTATATCAATTACCATACATAATTGGTATTGGGGAAGTACTCAAGTGGCTGAAGAGGCGCCCCTGCTAAGGGTGTAGGTCGGGAAACTGGCGCGAGGGTTCAAATCCCTCCTTCTCCGTAATATATTGGTCCGTTGGTCAAGTGGTTAAGACACCGCCCTTTCACGGCGGTAACACGGGTTCGAATCCCGTACGGATCATGCGTTGGAAGTGATGGCTATATCACTTCTATTTTTTTATTCTTAATAATGTAAACGTTTTATATCGGATGGAAATATTGTCTCGAAGATGAGATGAGTATGGCTGTGAGCGTAATCCTAGGAATGTGATTACAGATTTAAAACGGCTGAATCCTATGGTAGAAAATTCAATAAGAAAGAAAATCCATCTGGGGACTGAAGGAAATTTGATACGAAGCGTGTTATACTTTAGCTAAGAGAAAATGAAAGAAGTGAGTGCTATGCGTATTTTTGCATATGTCTTATTAGCTCTTGGGATGTACGAAGCTTATTTTGTCTCAAAAGCAATTTGCCTAGAAAAGAGTGGCCAAAAACAAGAAGTAGCTATAGCCTTACCATTGGGATTCCTCAGGGTTTGATGTTTGTGGTTTTGATGTTCTTGCTAGGGATTAGTTTTCTATTACCTAGCTGTTGGTAATGAAATAGAAATGGGGCAATGAAATGTCTGAAATGAAATTGGGGATTCGTTATCTTGAAGAATTGCAAAAAGCTTTTAGTCATCGTTTATTGCAGACAAGTGATGAAATCAAGTTTACTGAAAGTTTAAAGGATTGTTTAAAACAAGTGAAGCAACAAGAAAAAGTAGATAATCGCTACTATATTTCCTTTGAACGTTTTTATCAACAAGCAAGCCTATTGATTGGGTTATCGACCTTACAATTATCAGATGAGGAAAAGCAAGATTGGTTAGCCTTTAGAAAATGGCATGAGGAAGTGGTTAAACCTAATCTACACTTATATGGACCAGTAATCATCTAACAAAGAGCACGTTAGTCTGAATCTAGCGTGCTCTTTTAAGTTTCTAGTTTGTTGAGAAAAGTGGGAATTTGACTTTCTTGCAAGTGATAGCGTTGATAAGGGCGTCCCACTTTGAGATAGATAGTTTCGCTGGTCAGGATTTGATGTTGCTCGAGAAATTGGATATATTTACGAATCGAGACATGGGAAAGTGACAATTCAGTAGCTAGTTCCTGAATGGTAAAGCTTACTTGGCGATTGGTTAAATGATTGAGTATCTGGATTAAGGTATCTTTGCTCAAGCCTTTCTCAATTTCAATGGTGGGATTATTTGTCACTGTAGGCTGAAAAAGCGCATCTAGACTAGCTTGGTCGATGAATTCTTGTTGGAGCATGCTTCGTTTTTGTTGCCACTTCTGGATTGCTTGCTGGAATCGTTCGAAGGTAAAGGGTTTAATTAGATAATCAATCACGCCAGCTTGCAAGGCTTGTTGGGCGAATTGGCTCTGAGTTGCTGCACTAATAATAATCACATCTGGAACCTTTGTGAGCCCATCGATTTCACTAAGCAAATCTAATCCATGCGCCCCATTTAGATGAATATCCAGTAAAATCAGGTCAATCGCATTGCTCTTTAAAAATTGCCGTGCTTCATCTAAGTCTTTGCCGACCACTATTTGAAACGTCGCGTCGATTTTGTGTAAATAGCCTTGATGAATGCGTTGAATCAAGGGCTCATCTTCAATCATCAGTATCTTCATATAATCCTCTTTTCTGTTATAAATTGAATCTTCAAATGAGTATCTTCATAGTGTAAGTGCATCTGGGTATGTTCTTCATTTAGGATTTGTTGGAAAAATGTCTCACTTAATCTATTTTGATATTCTGAGAGTTTTTGCGCACTAGCTTGAATCATTAAGGTAAGTATGAGATTTTGTGCGTCCTCTTGTAATTGTACCACTAATTTCTCTGGGTAAGTTTGACTGAAGATTTGTTGTGGATAGCGATAAATTTTTAAGAGATTCATCATGGTTTGACTGTCGGTAAATGCTATAATCTCCCCCAAGATATCAAACTCACTCGCAACTTTAGCTTCAAGAAGTTGTTGCTGCCAATCTACTAAAAAGCTTGCTAATATCGGATTTTTCACCAATAAGCTAACTTTTTTGCTAAAAGCCTGAGTCATGTCTAATTGTTGTGCTAGAAAATCTTTCAATTGCTCATATTCGCCCAATTCTGTTAACCCGTATAAAATATGCATCTGGTTGAGATAATCATGGGTATGAGTTTGCAAGGTTTTTGCAAATTGCTGCGTCGATTGCAGTTGGTGTGCCAAAAATAGGGTTTCAGTCGCATTTTTTAGTACAACCAAATGTCCGACCAACTTACTTTTTACTTCAATTGGTGCAATCGAAACAAAGTAAGCTTGTCCGTTTTGCTGATAATATTGTTCTTGACGTTTATGAAAATCAAGTTGTGTGGACTCTTGAATCAAGTCCGTCCAGGGATGTCCGACTAAACTTTGCTCGAATAATCCGAGTTGTTGCGCTAAATGTTCAGCCTGATGATTGGCTAGTAAAATATTTTGATTCAAATCAAGAACTAAGACTATATCTTTGGTTTCATTAATCATGGCGTTGCGTTCTTCTAAAAGGCGGGCAATTTCTTTAGGCTCAAGATTATGTAGCTGTCCCTTGAGATGATAGGCCAGTCCGAATGCCACCCCTAGACCAATCAATAGACTCAGTAAAAGACTCCATTGATAATCATATAGTGTTTGGCGAACCATTTGCTTTAAACTAACCAACTTGATGCCCAGTGCGACAACGCCAATTTGCTTACCTTGATGCTTCACAGGCACAAAGACCCGTAACGAACGCCCCAGAGAACCCTTGCTGATAGAATGCGTAACTTTCCCTTGCAAGGCTTGCTTTTCGTCGCCTCCTTCAAAACTTTGCCCAATTTTATCTGGATTAGGGTGCGTGAGGCGAATGCTATGATTATCCATCAAAACAATGAAATCCAGATGGTGATTTTTCGTGATTTGTAACAATTTTTGCTGCAAAGGGGGTGGGGCTTGTTTTTGTTCTAAGGCTGAAATGATATCCTCTTGTTTAGCGAGTTCGTGACCAAACGTAGTGAGATTGTCGATTTGTTGCGCTTGAGTTTGCTTGGTGACATCGCGCATTAAAAATAAATAAAAACTCGTAGCTAAAACTAGAATCACCCCGATAAAAGTCAGTGATAAAAGCGTAAATAAGCGAATTCCTTTCTTCATGTTTACCTCCTATTTCCTCATTAGTATAACATAAGCAGCAACGTACTTAAATTAATTAAAAAAACTTTCCGAATATACTTGTAACCGTTAAACTAAGGATAGTTTTGCTGTCGAGATATTTGTGAAAGATAGCGCAAAAAGATGAAGGGGGAAATCTCAATGAAAAAGTGGCTTTCAATTAGCTTATTAGCATGTTCAGCCTTACTTTTAACAGCATGTAACTCAGGAAAAAGCACGCAAACAAAGAGCACTACAACACAAAGTTCACAAGTAACATCGAGTGCTTCTAAAAACGGCTATACCGATCCAAAGGAATTAAAGGATAGCTATGATGTGATTATTGTCGGAGCTGGTGGTGCAGGAATGACCGCAGCGATTGAAGCCAAAGATGCTGGTTTAAATCCAGTTATCTTTGAAAAAATGCCGGTTGCAGGCGGAAACACATCCAAATCATCAAGTGGGATGAATGCGGCTGGTTCAAAATTCCAAAAAGCCCAAGGAATTAACGATACGACAGATGCCTTTTATGAAGAAACGCTAAAAGGTGGGAAAGGTACAAACGATAAAGAATTATTGCGTTATTTTGTTGATCATTCAGCTGAAGCCATTGATTGGTTAGACCAAAATGGCATCAAATTAGATAACTTAACCATTACTGGTGGGATGAGTGTGAAACGTACACACCGCCCAACAGATGGTTCAGCTATTGGTGGGTACCTAGTGAAAGGTTTGGAACGCAATATCGCTGAACGCAAAATTCCAATCTTTGTGAATGCGGATGTAAAAGACATTCATACGGACAATGGTGTGGTTGATGGTGTGAAAGTTCAAATTCAAGGCGAAAAAGCAAAAAATATCAAAGCTAAAGCCGTAATCGTGACGACAGGTGGTTATGGTGCAAGTAAAGAGATTTTAGCGAAATATCGTCCTGATTTGAAAGACTATGTGACAACCAACTCTAAAGGTACAACGGGTGATGGGATTGCTTTAGTAGAAAAACTTGGCGGTCAAATCATTGATATGGATAAAGTGCAAATCCACCCAACTGTTAACCAAGAAAAAGGAATTTTAATTGGAGAAGCAGTACGTGGGGAAGGTGCGATTTTAGTTGATGATGAAGGCAATCGTTTTGTGAATGAAATGGATACGCGTGATAAAGTTTCGGCTGCAATCAATGCCTTACCGAAAAAACGTGCTTATCTTATCTTTGACCAAGGTGTAAGAAGTCGAGCTACTGCGATTGAATTCTATGCGAAACAAGGTTATGTCAAAGAAGGTAAGACAGTGGCTGATTTAGCGAAAACGATCAAAGTACCAAAAGCTAACTTAGAAAAAGCTGTTGCAAACTGGAATAAGGCGGTTGAAAGCAAACAAGATAGTGAATTTAACCGTACAACAGCGATGGAGCATACTTTATCTACACCTAATTACTATGCGATTCAAATCGCCCCAGGTGTCCACTACTCAATGGGTGGGGTGAAGATTAACACCAATACTGAAGTGTTAAACAAAGATAACCAACCAATTAAAGGATTATATGTGGCTGGTGAATTAGTAGGTGGCTTACATGGTGATAACCGAATCGGCGGTAACTCAGTAGCAGATATCGTGATTTTTGGTCGTCAAGCTGGACAACAAGCCGCAGCATTCGTCAAAGCGCAATAATCATAAACTTCATTTTCATTGCAAAAAAGACCAAGCGGACAATTAGGTTTGCTTGGTCTTTTCCTGTTATCCGGTGATTATTGCTATCTATCACAGTTTGATTACAATTTGAAAAAAGTGCTTTCCTTTTAGGGTAAATCTGCTATAATACTATTCGTTGCAAGTTCCCGAAAGGATTCGCCTCTTTGCGAAGATGCCTTGTAACCGAATAATTTTAGGGGGAATACTTCATGGTAGAAAAACATTTATTTACTTCAGAGTCTGTTTCTGAAGGACATCCGGATAAAGTCGCGGACCAAATTAGTGATGCGATTTTAGATGCAATTTTAGAAAAGGATCCAATGGCGCGTGTTGCTTGTGAAACTTCTGTAACAACTGGGCTAGTCTTAGTTTTTGGTGAAATTTCAACAACGGCATATGTGGATATTCAAAAAGTCGTGCGCAAAACGATTAATGAAATCGGCTATACGCGTGCAAAATTTGGATTTGATGGAGATACAGTAGCCGTCTTAGTAGCGATTGATGAACAGTCACCAGATATCGCTCAAGGTGTGAATACGGCGTTAGAAGCAAGAGAAGAGAAAAAAGATGACAAAGATGAAACAGGTGCCGGCGACCAAGGCTTGATGTTTGGTTTTGCGGTAGATGAAACACCTGAATTGATGCCTTTACCAATTGCTTTAAGTCACCGCTTAGTTCGTCGTTTGGCTGTTTTGCGTAAATCAGGGGAATTAAGCTATTTACGTCCTGATGCGAAATCACAAGTCACTGTTGAATATGATGAAAATGAACAACCATTACGTGTCGACACAGTGGTTATTAGTACGCAGCATGATGAAGCCGTGGATAATGCAACGATTCATCAAGACGTGATTGAAAAAGTCATCAAAGCAGAAATTCCAAGTGAACTTTTAGATGAGCAAACGAAATTTTATATTAACCCAACTGGCCGCTTTGTTATCGGAGGTCCTCAAGGCGATGCTGGTTTAACTGGCCGTAAGATTATTGTGGATACTTATGGTGGTTATGCCCGTCATGGTGGGGGTGCCTTTTCTGGTAAAGACGCGACGAAGGTGGACCGCTCCGCAAGTTATGCCGCACGTTACATTGCCAAAAATATTGTCGCAGCGAAATTAGCGAAGAAATGTGAAGTGCAACTTGCCTATGCGATTGGGGTAGCTCAACCCGTTTCTATTTCAATCAATACATTTGGAACTGGTGTGGTACCAAATGATCAATTAATTGCGGCTGTGCGTGAAAACTTTGATTTACGTCCAGCAGGTATTATCGAAATGCTAGATTTACGCCGTCCAATTTATCGTCAAACAGCAGCCTATGGTCATTTCGGTCGTACAGATGTCGATCTTCCATGGGAACACACGGATAAAGTAGATGCCTTATTAGCTAGCGTCAAAGCTTAATCAAACATTTAAACAGACATCCTTTCCTTTTTTGGTTTAGGCCAAGAGAGAAGAGGGTGTCTTTTTTTTAGTAAATCAAATTTACTGAATTATAATTCACTAACTGATAATTCAGCAACTTATGAATGATATAAATAGATACATGATATATATTTGTCTTTATGGTATGAATGTCATGTCTTTTTTACAAACTATTGACAAATGAAAGCGATAGCAATATAATTTACTTAACTTAAACGTTTAAGTTAAAGATAGGAGGGTTTTTAGATGAAAAAAATTTCTTTACTAACAACAATTATTGGCTTAGGAATATTGCTTACTGCATGTGGTAATAAAGAAAGTGTAAATCAAAAGAAAACGGATACTGATAAAGAATCTATCCAAGTATCGCTTTATGATGGAAAAAAATTAATAAAACAGATAACAGTAGATTCTGCTCAGGATATTTTGAAATATACACCTAAAGAGTCTGGAAAAAATTTTGTAGGTTGGTACATACAGCCTGATTTTTCTAGAAAATTTACCAGTTCTGGGGAGATTACAAAAGGGTTAAAATTATATGCTGGTTTTTCTAAATATAAAGATGATGAGAGAGAGTTCGTTATTCTTGGGAATGGAAATAGTGATGTTTTAAAAAGTTCTAACTGGGGAGCCAATGTAACAGATGAGCATAAATTGAAAAAAGATAATGATACTAAAAAGAATATTTACACTATAACTGTTGAACTTAAAAAAGGAGATGAATTTCAGTTTGCTAAGAATGCAAAATGGGAAAATCAAAGAGGTGCTGGATATTTAGAATCAAATTCAAAGGATGGAGAAAAATATTTTGAATCTGCTGGAGGTTTAGGAGAAACATCTAGTAAACAATCAAACATTAAGGTAGCGAAGGATGGTGTATATACATTTAATCTTGAAACGCACCCTAATGAAGATGTATACGATACAAAAAATAAAGAATTTAATGAAGCAAAAAAAGAAAATTTTAATAGTAATCCATTTGACACAATCACTTGGACTTATAAAGAAAAATAAGGGGAATGTAATCCCCTTTATATAAGAATATTGTGATTTTCGATTTGTTCTCTATTGATTGCCCAGTTAATTGTTTGAAATAATTTCTCAAAGTAAGTATCTGTAAATTTAGGTATTAGCTGGATTGATTTCGAATTTTCGTAAAAGTCTTTGATAGCCTGGTTAACAGTAACAAGATATTTAGTATCATCAAGAGCTAGATTAGATTGTGTAAGCCAATATATTTGTTTAAATATAGAGGATAAATACGATTTTAATTCTTTATTGTAGATTGGTAAACTTACAAGGGTATACTGTTTATCTTTATAATTTGAATCCAATAGTTCAACAATATGTTGCCAGTCTAGGTTAATTTGAAAGAAGACTGGATCGTTTACTAAACCATCAAGAGCAATAATGGGTACGAAATTCAGTTCGCCAATTTGATGAAATGAAGTATTATCAATACCTAAAGTCAGTATGGCATCAACCATATCGTATTTTTGAATCATATGGTTGTCTAAATAGACCAAATTATAATTTTTTGTATGCAAAAATGCAGATAGTTTTTGAATGAATGTTAATTGTTCAGCTTTTTCTAAGAATGAACCGGTTTCAGCACAATATAAAGCTATCGATTGTGTTTGATTTGTGACTAATGATTTTGCTGCCTTATTCGGAGTGTAGTTTAATAGGTTAATGACCTGTAGAACTTTATTTCTCGTTTCAGGACTAATCTGTTGGTCTTTACGGTCATTTATAATATATGAAACTGTGGCAATAGATACACCAGCTTCTTTTGCAATATCTTTAATTGTTACTTTTTTTGTTTTCATAGCTTCATTATAGAAAAAGAAGGAAAAAAGTCAACTTATTTTAAAAAGGAATGAATAAATATTGAAATATAGGTTAAATAGTGCAGGGATACATCATATAGCAGATTCTAATTATTGTTTTGCTTTAAACAAAGAAGATTTAGTAATACGTTTTCGGATGGCAAGGGAAGATGAAAAAACGGCAGTATATATCATTTATGGTATGAAATATGAATATCAAGATCATCGTTTTAAAAAAGAAATGATGCTTAAATATAAAGATGATAACTATTGCTATTTTGAAATTGAATTAAAGCTTTCAGATAGTAGGTTAGCGTATATATTTGAATTAAATATTGAAAATCAGACATATTACTACAGCGAGGAGGGTTTATCTAGAACATATGATTTTTCAAAAGGTTTTTATAATTTTTTTCAAATGCCCTATCTAAATCCTGTTGATATTTATCCAACTGTGGGGTGGATGAAAAAGTCGGTTTTTTATCAAATATTTGTTGATAGATTTTGCAGAGGAGATTTTACTAAAGATGATACTTATATTAACTTGTCATGGGGTGGAACCCCAACACCATCTAATTTTGCTGGTGGTGACTTAAAGGGTATTATCAATAAGTTAACGTATTTAAAAGATTTAGGAATAAATGCGATATACTTAACACCAATATTTTTATCTCCATCAAATCATAAATACGATATAGTGGACTATTATAAAGTAGATCCTCAATTCGGAACTAATAATGACTTAAAAAATTTGGTAACTAAGGCACATCAATTAGGAATGAGAGTCATTTTAGATGCAGTATTTAATCACTGCAGTATGCTTTCAAGAGAATTTCAAGATGTAATTAGAAAAGGAAGACAATCAAAATATTATCATTGGTTTATTATTGATGGCGATTTTCCAGATATTGAAAAAACAAATTATGAATGTTTTGCTTCATGTAATTATATGCCTAAATGGAATACATCCAATAGCGAAGTGCAAAGATTTTTAACTGATATTGGTGTTTATTGGATTGAAAAATATGATATAGATGGATGGCGCTTGGATGTTTCGGATGAAGTTTCTCATCAATTTTGGAGAACCTTTCGTATAGCTGTGAAAAAAGTGAAGAAAGAATGTGTACTAATTGGGGAAAACTGGCATAATGCAGGTAGTTTTTTGCATGGTGACCAATTTGATGGCATTATGAATTATTCATTTACTAAAATTTGTTTGGATTGTTTTGCGGAAAGTAAATTGACTGCTGATAAAATGGCTAATAGGCTAAACAACATCTTGATGAGATATAGTTTACAAACCAATCAAATGAATTTGAATCTTCTTGATTCTCACGATACACACCGTATTTTTACAGAATTAAAAGAAGACAAAAATAAATTATTAGCAGCTTTAGCATTGAGTTTTGTCTTTATAGGGACCCCGTGTATTTATTATGGAACAGAGATTGCAATGCAAGGTGGATATGATCCAGATTCAAGAAGGACATTTGATTGGAATGAAAAGGAAAGGAATCAATATTTATTTAATAAAATTAAGGAAATCATTCAATTGAGAAGATTATCAGTTTTGCAAGAAGGAAGTATTTCAATTGAATGCAAAGAAAATCAATTGCTTATTCATCGTATTTTTAACAATGAACAATTGAATTATCAATTAAACTTATCAAAAGGATTAGCATCATTGTTGATTTCTGGTAACACAGTTATCTCAAATGGTGTGGTAGAAAACAAGCTAGATTCTTTTGGATATTATATATCGATTTGTGAGGCGAAAATAGATGAAAAAATATAGTCTTTCTATAGGTTTAATATTATTATCGAGTGTATTACTTATCTCAGGTTGTGGTAATTCTGATGAAAATTCGAATAGTAAATCAACAAGTAATCAAGAAATATTTAGTGGAAAAATTGAAAAAAATAAAACGATTAAAGTATTAGAGAATGATACAGCAATTTCCAAAGGATATTTTAAGGAGTTGATAAAAGCATTCAACGAAGCATATGCGGACAAGGGGATTAAAGCTGTCGATGCAAATACAGATCAATACGTTGATTTAGCTAAAGATGGTCCTTATGGTTATGGTCCTGATGTTTTATATCAAGCGAATGATGTAATTATGAAATATGCTGAAGACAAGCATGTCTATCCAATACCAGTCCAAAAGATTGATGCATATAAACAAATCTCAAAAAATGCATGGAATGCTTTTAAAATAAAAAAAGACGGTAATTTTTATTATTGTGGTGTACCAGTGAATGTACAAACGCCTATGCTTTACTACAGAAAAGATTTATTACCAACTGATTGGAAAAAATCATGGGATAAAGACTCTAATGATATTCCTGATATGGTTGAAAATTGGAAAGATATGTATGAATTTTCAAAACAAAGACATCAACAAAATCAGGATAAGTTCGGTTACATGGAATCTCTGGATGATACCTATTTTTCAAGTGGCTATCTCTTCTCATATGGAGCGTTTATTTTTGGAAAAAACAATACAGATCCAAGTACAGTTGGTTTTGCACATGGGAATTCATACTACGGTGCAAAAGTTATTCAACAATTGGCTTCAGTTATGAATGAAGAAAGTATTGACGACACTATAAAAACTAGTGCATATAGTAAATTGGGAAATGGTACTTATTTTGCTACTATGTCAACACCAGATGTATACTCTACATTTATGGATGAATTGATAAAATATTATGTTAGTCAAGGGAAAAATACAGATGAGGCTAAACAGCTTGCAAACGATAATTTGGTAATGACAACAGTACCAAAATTACCTGCAAGTGGGGATTTAACTTCACAAGAAACAAAGCTCATAGATATGAAAACGATGGGGGGAGTAAATGGATATGCAATAAGTGCATATACTAAAGCGCCAAATGCTAGTCTAGCTTTCGTAAATTTTGCAACGAAATATAAAATGATAAAAAAACGCTATGAATTGCTTGGAGTTGTACCGGTACGTAAAGATATAATCAAAGAAATTAAAGGAGTAAGTGAAGGAGTATTCACTCAATTAGAACATAAAAATATTGTATTGATGCCATCTAATGCGGCCGTTGCTCAGATATGGACACCAACGAAAACGTATTTTTCAGATATTACAAAAGATGTTTTCCGACCTGAATCAGAGAAAAAATATAAAGATGATGAATCCTTGAAAAAAGGTCTAGAAAAAGTTGATCAACAAATAAGCGATGCGATTCATACCTTGGAATAGGAAGTGGAAAATATGTCTAAGAAGAAGGATTATCGTTACTATATGTCGATATTGTGGATGGGATCTGGCCAATTCTTGTATGGGCAACGAATAAAAGGATTACTATTAATGCTTACACAGGTTGGCTATCTAAGTTATTTATGGTTGCGTGGAGGAAAAGATTTTATTAATTTCTTTACATTGGGTACACAAAAAGCTGATAATTGGTTAAATATTCAGGGAGATAATTCTGTAATTATGCTTATTATGGGTATACTTAGTTTTTTATTTTTGGGAATTATCGTATTTATCTATTATTTAAATTTATTAGATATTAGTAAGGTTTGCTCGATTAAGGAATCTGGGCAACCTGTACCTAACTTCATTGACGAAGTAAAAAGATTATTGGATAGTCAATTTCCCTTTGTAGTACTGTTCTTTCCAGTGGTAGGAGTGCTAATTTTTAGCGTATTACCGATAGTTTTTATGATATTAATCGCCTTTACAAATTATGGTGGAAAAATTGTTCCTCCAGAATTAGTAGATTGGGTGGGTATGAATAATTTTGTTAAAATTATCACATTATCAAAATTCGCTCCTACGTTTTTTAGAATTTTAGGTTGGAATATTGTATGGGCAGTGTTATCAACTTCTATTAATTATTTTAGCGGAATATTCTTAGCTTTACTTTTTACAAATAAACGGGTAAAAGGACAGATAATATGGAGATCCTTTCCTATACTAGCTTATGCCATTCCGGGTTTTATAAGTCTTTTGGCTTTTAAATTTATGTTCTCTTATGGTGGCCCAATTAATCAAATTATTCAGGACTTTGGACATAAATCAATTGGTTTTTTAGATATAGATGCAAAATGGTCGGCTCGTCTGATTGGGCTATTCGTCAATGCTTGGATAGGTGTTCCTTCAATTATGCTACTTGCAACAGGTATGTTATCTAATCGCGATGAAAGTCTATACGAGGCTGCCAGGATGGATGGTGCAAACAGTTGGATTCAATTTAAGAAAATTACAATGCCTTATATATTAACAGCAACTACTCCGGTGCTGATTGGCCAATTTGTAGGTAATTTCAACAATTTTGGGATTTTCTATTTCCTTAGAGGCGGATTATATTTAGATAAGTATTTTTTAGCTAGTGATACTGATTTGTTAATAAATTGGTTGTACAATTTATCTATTGACAATAATTATTATAGTATCGGAGCAACAATAAGTTTGATTATTTTTATTATCACTTCAATCATATCATTATCTATCTATGTGCGTTCATCTTCTTATAAACAAGGAGGCGATTTTGCATGAAAAATGTAAAAAGTAGATTCTTTAGTTTTATTCTATATATTATCTTGTTGATTGTTAGTTTTATTTTCTTATTTCCTTGTTTATGGATTATACTAGCTTCACTTTCAAAATCAGGTTCTATCTATTCTTTTAAAGGATTTTTTCCAAACTCATTTAGTTTGAATAGTTTTCATACTTTGTTATCTGATACGGGATTGTATAACTATCCTCGTTGGTTTTTGAATACTTTGATTATTTCTAGTAGTAGCTGTATTTTAGGAACTATTCTTGTGATTTTAACAGCATACGCTATGTCTAGGTTTAATTTTAAAGGTAAAAAAGGGTTAATGAAATTAACAATGGTTTTAGGTATGTTCCCATCTTTTATGGGGATGATTGCTGTTTATTTGTTGATGACTCAATTTAATTTAATAAATAGGCTATGGGGATTAATTCTCATTTACAGTGCTTCGGCCCCATTGGGATATCTTACACAAAAAGGTTTTTTCGATACAATTCCATATAGTATCGATGAAGCTGCTAGAATTGATGGGGCAACAAGTTTTCAGATATTTTTGCATATCCATCTTCCTCTTTCAAGACCGATTATTACTTATACAGCATTGACGGCATTTACTTGGCCATGGAGTGACTTTATTTTGCCTAAATTATTACTAAAAGAAAAGAATTTATATACTGTTGCTGTAGGATTGATGAATTTAGATGAAACTCAATTTGCCAGATTTGCAGCAGGAAGTGTGCTTATTGCTGTGCCTATTGTGTTATTATATTTCTTACTTGTAAAGAATATGGTTCAGGGACTGTCAGCAGGGGCAATAAAATAGTGGAGATGAGTGGATTTATTATGAATTAAAATTTAAGAAAAGTGATTGTTGTCATAGTAGGAATTGTTATTGTATCATTAGGAGTAACATTAAACGTACATGCTACTGGATTGGCATCAGTAGATAATAAGGCTGATTTTTCAACTGATACAATCTATCAAGTTATAACGGATAGATTTTATGATGGTAATATTCAAAATAATCCAACTGGGGATATTTTTGATAAGAGTAATCTAAGAAAATATCATGGGGGAGATTGGCAAGGGATAATTGAAAAGATAAAAGATGGTTATTTGACAAATCTGGGAGTGAGTGCAATTTGGATATCATCTCCTATTGAAAATATTACCACGCTTGATCCAACAAATGGTAGTGCTGCATATCATGGATACTGGGCTAGAGATTTTTTCAAGACAAACCAAGCATTTGGCACGATGGAAGATTTCCAGAATTTAGTAAAAGTAGCACATGAAAATAACATAAAGGTTGTGATTGATTTCGCTCCCAATCATACTTCTACTGCAGAATTCAAAGGTATGGCTTTTCCAGAAGATGGAAGACTATATAGAAGGGAAATTGGGATGTAACTAAAGCAGTGGGACCATTATTCAATTCGACACAAAGCATTGCTCAATATCCAAACTGGTTTATTGATGTAAATCTTCCGAAAAATGAGTTGATTGAATATAAATTTGTTAAAAAGGATTTATCAGGTAAGGTGATTTGGGAAAGTGGAACAAATCATGTTATTCAGACTTCTAATATAGCTGGCTCTGATAGAAGTAGTTGGCAAAATTAGAAAAATAATTACAAGATCTCTACATTGTTTCTAAAATGGACAGTGTAGAGTATTTTTATTAGAAACAGTTAATTATAACAAGGAATTTTATCGCAATTTTGAAGATAAGATACTCAAAATTGGGGCTGAACGAGGAACCGATTCATTATGATATTATAACAATACTGCCAACTAGCGAGACGATACCTCACTAGTTGGCAGTTTTGTTAATTGATTAACCCATACAGCGCACCGTACAAGTTCGCGTCATTGCCTAGTGTTGCGGCGATGATTTGCGGACGTTGCAAGGATAATTTCACGATTTTAATCCCTCGGTCTAGGATACTGTCAGCCAACAAGTCATATTGCCGGTTAATTTCCTCGATTAAAATGGGTTGCGCGCTAATGCCACCGCCAATCGCATAGTGAGTTAAATCGAGCATCGCATGCATATCCAAAATTAATATAGCAATATCGCGACAGTAATTTTCAAAGATTTTCACAGCTTGTTCCTCTTTTTGCATAATCGCTTGAAAGGCAGCCTTGCCATCATCGGGATTTTCAAAATGTAAAGCTTTGCCAATATCATGAATCATTTTCACGGCTGAACCACGTAAGCCATATAAAATCGGTTTATCTTCCAATTTCCCACCATATAGAAAACTTAATTCGCCAGCTTGAAAATGGCTGCCACGGAAAATTTGCCCGTTTAAAATTAAGCCGCCACCTACACCTGTACCCAAAGTGATAATTGCGCTATTCGGATGACCTTGCAAACTGCCTTGCCAATATTCCCCTAAGGCCCCAGCTTTACCATCGTTTTCAGCGCTTACTGCTACATCTGGTGCCTTGGTGTGAACGAGTTGCTTTAAGTCAAGACCATCGATGAAAGGAAGTGCGCCACCGTGATAGACGACTGCGCTATGAGGATCGACTTTTCCTGGAATACTGAAGGCGACTCCCTGGATTTTTTCAGCTACTTCTGCCACTAATGAAAGAATTTGTTCTTTAAAGTTGTCTAAGTTCTTGGCTGTAGAAAGTTGTTTTTTACTTTTGATTGTACCGTCTTTTTGCATCAGTGCACTTTTGATATTGGTACCACCGACGTCGATAATGAGATATTGTTCCATTTGTTTCACCTAGTTTGCTAAATATTTTTTGAAAAAGTTAATTTCGTCTAAATTACATTGTTGAGCGATGGAATCCTTGATATTACAGTGAAAGACATGACCGCGTGGGTGCTTTTCATCGCCATAAATATGCAATTCATGTTTAATTTCTTTGGCCATCAAGTAACCATCTAAACGAATGGCTTGTTCATAAAGAAAATCTTTGTTGCTGCTCATAATAAATAGTGGCGGCAAATTTTTAGTGAGGTATTTTTCGACATTGAGCACTTTCCGGTATTTTTCTTGAGCTTCTTTGGTAAAGTAGCCAGTGACTGCGCCTTGCAAATTGCCTGGAAGGTGAATAAAGTAAGCCCCACAGTTTAAGGCGGCGGCACGAATCGTTAAATCAGGAAGTTCGAAGTTAAAGTGTTGACGATAATTTTCATTGGTTAAAATAGCTAAGTATTGTTCGACCATTTGCCCACCCGCACTATCTCCAGCTAAGAAGACATTGTTTAAATCCAAATGATACTGGTTAGCATGTTCACAAAGCCAGTGCATGACCAAATCGACATCCTCTAAAATACCCGGGAAAGCAACATCTGGCCCTAAATGATAGGTAAAATTCACAAAAGCAAATCCTTCTTTGGCTAAAGACATGCCGTAAAATTGGTAAGTTTCTTTGGTGCCGTAAACCCAGCCGCCACCATGAATATGTACAATGACGGGAATATTTTTTTGCACATTTTTTGGTAAATATAAATCCAGCAAATGCCACTTTGGATCAGGTCCATAACTAAGGTCATCGATACGGGTGACTTCAGGTATTTCTAGTGGTAGATTCGCATCCCGTTTGTCATCATTTTGCTTACAAGCAATACGCATTTGTTCAATTTCTTTTAAGATATCTTCATTCATAATTGTTCCTCCAAATAAAAGAAAACGTTTTTATAATTAAATTATAGCCGTTTTTAGGGAAGGTGGCTAGTAAAAAAGAGCCATCTCACAAAATAAGATGACCCTAAATATTTATTCATATATTCCATACGTTTCCAGAACTTCTTGTACGAGGATAATGCCATTGCCGGGTTTGTCGATTTCAAGCTCGGTGCGAATGGCTTGGATGATGTCTTTTGCTTGATTGACTTTGGCTAAAATTAAGACCACTTCTTTTTCCGGTTCGATATCCATCGCAAATAATTTACTTGTTTCATGGATGCCAGCACCTCGTCCATGGACAATGGTGCCACCTTTTGCCCCTGCATGATTGGCTGCTGTAATCACATCTTCGGCTTTTCCACGATTTACAATAGTCAAAATAGATTGGTACATAGCACTTTGCTCACTTTCTTTAGGATATTCTTGGTCAGGATAACAACTCACACCGCAAACTTTGAACAATGGTAGTGAGAAGGCAATTCCATGATTCGGCTTTTCAAAATGAAAGATTTGGGCCAATTTTTGCATGACTTCACGGCAAAGGGTGCTCGGACCAGCCATCATCACAATTTCTTTTCGTTGATCATCAAGGGCAAATAAATGTAAGAGAGAATTTTCAATCGTACCATGTGCACGCAATATAGTGCCCCCACGCATGCCTAGTTTTTTCGCCTTTTTGAGTAATTTGCTACCTAGACCACAGTTGACAATAAAATAAATCTCTTGCATCAGATTCCCTCCCGTTTATTTTTCAATTTAAATAAGACACCTAATAACTCTAACATAATAATTGGCATTAATGCAACTAGGGCTATCATACCAAACCCATCAATAATCAGATTGGCACTTTCGATTTTATCAGCAGCTCCTTGGATAAAGGAGAGGATAAACGTAGCAGTCATTGGTCCAGTAGCTACTCCACCCGCGTCAAAGGCCATCCCGATAAACATTTTAGGGGTGAAAAACATTAATCCCAAAGCCAAAAGATACCCTGGTAATAGATAATGCCATAGCTGGATTTGTGGCACGAGTACCCGCAAGACAGAAAGAAAGACGGCCAGCCCCACACCGACTGCAAGGGAGGCTAGTATGGCTTTTTTCTGGATATAACCACTTGTGACGTCTTCAATTTGATCGGTTAGTACATAGACGGCTGGTTCTGAAAGAATAGTTGCGACCCCTAGAATGAGACCAACCCCTAGAATCCAAGTTTTACGATCAAAGCTAGCGAGTTGATGTCCGATGAGTCCGCCGATATCCATCAGTCCGCCACTAACACCAAGTAAAAAGATGATTAAACCAATATGCACATAGCCAAATCCTATGAACATCCGATAAACTTCTCTTTTTTTCAATTTAAAACTCAAGAGCTGCAAGACGACAAAAATCAGAAATAATGGGAATACAGAAATGGTTCCTTCTTTGACGGTATGGAAAATCAAATGAGCAAAATGTGACCAGATGGCTTGGTTATCATTGGTAAGTTCAAACGCTGGTGTAGCGAGCGCATTTTTAGGACTGAGTAAGTGTAAAAGTAAAACGGCCAAAATTGCGCCACTAGAAGCAATCGCCACCAGTCCAAAGCTATCTTTCTCGGAGGCTTTACTATCTTTCTTCAGTTTAGAAATCCCAACAGATAGCGCCAAGATAAAAGGAACCGCCAAAACCCCCGTAGTTGAGCCTGAAGCATCAAAGGCCATGGCTAAAAAGGCTGGATTAGTTGGTATGCTTAATAGGAAAATAAGTCCATAGATACCAAGTAATAACTTATAAAGTGGAAAATTATAGAAAACCCGCAAGAAACCAATGGCTAACATCACCGCAACTCCCAATGAAACGCTCATGAGTAAGGTGGTACTAGCCATCATTTTTTGCGTGACCTGTTCAATTTGGTTGGCTAAAACAATTAAGTCTGGTTCCGCCGCACAGATGAAAAATCCAACGACAATGCCGCCGAGTAGTACGGTCCATAATTTGTTGGTCTTAGCGAGAAAAGTCCCAGTTAAATCGCCCAATGGATGAATCGCTAAGTCTACCCCGATTAAAAATAGAGTTAGGCCAATCACCACAAACATTTCACCGATTAAAAAGCGCCATAAAACTGCACCTGGTACCGGACTAATCGTCAAATGTAGCAATATGACAATAAGGGTAATCGGTAAAACGGAGAAAAAGACTTCCTTAAATTTTGCTTGTAAAACCTGCAAACACATCACCTCTAAAATGAAATTTGGTCAACTAAATATTATTTTATCCGTTGGAATGAAAGAAAAATCTACATAAAATAAAACGATAAAATAATAAATTTGTTATCTGAATTGTAACATGGTTGCCAGAATGAATCAAAGATAACGCTTTAAATTTAGAGTTAGACTTAATTTAAAATGAAAAAATACAAGTAATCAAATAAAAGTTAGTGCTATTTTTCAAAAAATCTAGTACAATGTAAACGAAAATCAAAATAAAGGAAGCGACAAGTGAGATGGCTTTTTTACAAGCAAATATTTATTCCAATACTTTAGGAATGGAAGTAATGATAGATATTATTTTACCACAACAAACATATAAAAAATTCGGATCAAATAGTGTAGGTGCGACAGAAGATGTTCCAGTTTTATATTTATTACATGGAATGGGCGGCAATCATAGTGTTTGGCACCGACGTACTTCAATTGAGCGTTATGTAAAAGACTTAGAGATTGCGGTGATTATGCCGTCAACGGACCTAGCGTGGTATACAGATACGCAATATGATATGAAATATTGGACTTTTATCTCGGAGGAATTACCACAGCTTTGTCATGAGTTATTCCCACAATTAACGACTAAACGAGAAAAGACTTTTGCAGCTGGGCTTTCCATGGGTGGTTTTGGCGCATTAAAACTGGGCTTGCTTTGTCCAGAAAAATTTGCGGGAATTGCGGCGATGTCAGGAATGCTTACCTTGGTTGAAGCTAAAGAACAATTATTCCAAGTGCGCGATGCAAGTTATTGGCGCGGCATTTTTGGCCCAGAAGAAACTTGGCGAACTTCAGAAAACGACATTACCTATCAAATTACCCACTATCAAAAGGAACAAAAGAGCAAGTTTTTCATCTGTTGTGGGACGGAAGATGAGCTCTTGTTATCGAGTCAAATTGTTGTGGACCTCATGCAGAAAAATGACTTTGACGTGACTTTTAAAACCGGTCCAGGAGCACACGAATGGCAATTTTGGGATACTTGGATTCAAACGGTATTAAGCTGGATGCAAGAAATCATGCAACAAGCAAACTAAGGAAAAAGCGTATCTACTTCATTGGTTACGAGGTAGGTACGCTTTTATTTATTCTTGCAAAAATTGTTGTAGTTTTACTTTGCATGTTTGGCTCTTAGGCAATCCTTCTTGATAGTGGAGCGTGACTTTAGCGGTTAGCATATCTTTAGGCGTAATCTTAATCTTTTTAGGAATCGCTACATTAAGCTCTGCGTCTGTTAATCCTTTGACTTGTCCATTCTGCCATTCGATACTACGAGATACACTTGCTATTTCTTGATCTTTTGCGGTAATAACGACTGCAATATTTTTCACTTTTTCATCAATGAGATTGTCTATTTGCGGTAGTTTCGTGACTACGACTTGCTTTTGATTACTAACCAGTTCTAAGCCTTTTAAATCCAAATCTTCTAAATCCTGAAAATTGACCTGATATACTTCTAATTGACTGGGTTGGCTGAAACGTCCTACCAAAAAACTAAGCCCCGCAACAATCATCACTAAAAGAACAATGGATAAATTCTTTTTCATATTTGCTCGCTCCTTATCTAAATTTAAACGTTTACAATATAATTGTACCAAAAAAACGCTAAAGCACAAATCACTTTAGCGTCGTTTTTTTTCAATACAAAATAGAATCGGGGGTTGATTTTTTTGATTAATAAATTGATATTTCAGCACATTGATGCTTTCTTGGGGGAGCGCTTGGCAGTATTGCTCAACGGCCTGTAATTCTTCTGCTCCACCGGCATGACCATAGTAGCTGACCACAATGATGCGTCCTTTAGCCTTTAGTCGCGATAAGAGCCCGTCTAAAGCTTGCTTGGTTGTTTCAGGGAGCGTAATACAGTGCTTATCGCTATTCGGCAAATAACCTAGATTAAAAATAGCTGCTTGGATTTGATCTTCTGGGGCTAAATAGTCTAGAACATGCTCATGCCCTACTAGATGGCAAGCAACACGCGAGGTTAGATTGGCCTCACTTAAACGTTTGGTGGTTTGCTCGAGCGCCTGTTGCTGAATATCAAAGGCGTGAACCTGACCTTTTTCTCCAACTAATTCGGCTAAAAACAAGGTATCATGGCCATTTCCCATCGTTGCATCAACTACGATATCCCCAGGCTGTACGCATTCCCTTAAGAGTTGATGGCTAAAATGTAAGGCAGTTTTTAGCATATGTTCACCTGCTTACGAATATCGAATTTGCCTTGATAAGAATCACGGCGCAACATTTCTTGATCAATGGCGTTTAGGACTTCCCATTTTTTCAAACTCCACATCGGACCGACAATCGACTCAAATGGTGCATCTCCGGTTAGACGATGGATGATAATGTCTTGTGGAATCAGTTCTAATTGGTCGCAAATGATATCGACATATTCTTTAAAGCCTAATAAGCGCAACCGTCCTTCGTGATAATCTCGTAGCATGCGGGTATTGCGCATCAAATGAAGTAGGTGCAATTTAATCCCTTGAATATCAGAATCGAGAATCGTTCGTTTGACATTTTCCATCATCATTTCATAAGTTTCGCCAGGGAGGCCATTAATCAAGTGGGTGCAGACACGAATATTGTGCTTGCGTAATTTAGCAACACCGTCTAAATACGTTTGATAGCTATGGGCGCGATTGATTAGCTCGCTGGTTTGTTCATAGGTAGTTTGTAGGCCTAGTTCGACCCAAAGATAAAGGCGTTCGTTCAGTTCGGCTAAGTATTCCACGACATCATCAGGCAAACAGTCCGGACGTGTCCCAATCGATAAGCCGACCACTCCAGGCAAATTCACCACTTGTTCGAAACGTTCTTTGATGACGGCTAGTGGTGCGTGTGTATTGGTAAAGTTTTGAAAATAGACGATATATTGTGCAACGCCAGGCCATTTTTGATGCATCATATCAATCTCTTTTTGAAATTGAATCGGTAGTGGATCTTCAGGTGCGACAATCATATCCCCTGAGCCAGATACGCTACAAAAAGTACACCCACCATGAGCCACAGTGCCATCACGGTTCGGACAATCAAAGCCACCATCAATCGGAACTTTAAAGATTTTCTCACCGAATTGTTGTCTTAAGGCATAATTCCATGAGTGATAACGTTTATTTTGATCTTCTGCATATAAAAATTTCATCTAATAACTTCCTTATATTATGATTCTGAGCCGAAAAAGGATTAAGCACGTTTGTTAAATTCTTGGACAAAACGTTTTTCGGCATAAATAGGATAGGTCAACAGCAACCAACCTAAGCCTAGTGAATAGCCAGCCAGGACATCGCTTGGATAATGCACGCCAAGATAGATACGGCTACACCCAATGAGCAAGATGAATAAAGCGAGGATAACTTGGCAAATGCGTTGACTGGTCTTGTTGTGAATAAAAAGTGGCACGAAGAAAATCAGTGTCCCATATAAAACCATACTACCAGAAGAATGCCCACTAGGAAAGCTATAGCCTGGCGCGTGGACCAGATGCTCACCACTTGGACGTAGGCGATGGACTAACACTTTCACTATATTTGTTAAAGCTAAAGCCACACCAATCATGCCAGCACTTAACCAAAGCGCTTCTAGTTTGCGCTGTCCATAGATTAAGACGGCTATAATGGCGATGGTTAAGATGACCATGGTAATCACATTGGCAAATTTGGTTATCCAACTAAAAAAGGCGGTACCTTGTGGACGTAGCGCTTGAATGGTTTGACTGATCGTTGTGTCAAAGCCTTTCAGAGTTGTCGGATAAAATTTAGCGATGTAAGTCAAAACCGCAAATAGTAGTAAAAAGCAGCTACCGGCAAATTGATAATAAAGTTTGTTTTTCGTCATGTCTTTTCCTTTCTAGATACGAATAATTTTCTTAAACATTTCAGTCATATTACGTCAAATGAATAAGTTTGAGTTCTATTATAGCCGAAATAGTAGTTTTTTAGTAGTAAGTAGTGAAAATACGCGCTGTTTTTCTAAATTTTTATAAAGAATTATGTCCTTTGGGTAGGAAAAGTTTGACCATCCGATTAAGAATATAACAAATTGATGAGTTTCATGCATTTTTAAAGTAAAGCTTTGGGTTTTGGTGTATAATAAATCTTGAGCTTTTAGATAGATATTTTGCAAGTGCATATGTTTGCCTAAAAGGTTTTTGGATAGTCTTTTTAAAATAATATTTTGAATCGCTAATTTATTGATGGTGGAGGATAGGAAATGAAAAAACATACCGGTTATCAAGTGAATCATCATACAACAAATCATAAAAAATACCGCAAATTAAGTAAAACGGCGGCTGTTGTGGGGAGTACTGTGACGGCTGTAAGTGTGGCTGCCCCATTAATGCCTGCGGTGAATGTTCAGGCAGATACTGTGCAATATAGCAGTGCATCTAGTCAACAACAATTTATCAATCAAATTGCCCCACATGCCCAGTCTGTAGCCAATGCCAATGATTTATATGCTTCAGTTATGATGGCTCAAGCGATTTTAGAAAGTGCTTGGGGTCAAAGTACTTTAGCCCAAGCGCCAAACTATAATTTATTCGGCATTAAAGGTAGTTATAATGGTCAAACAGTATACATGAATACTTTGGAATTTTTAAATGGCCAATGGGTGACGAAGAATGAACCTTTCCGTCGCTATCCTTCTTATGCAGAATCATTTATGGATAATGCGCGTACGTTAAGAACGGTCTCTTTCCAATCTGGGGTCTACTACTATGCTGGGGCTTGGAAGAGTAATACGACTTCTTATCGTGATGCTACAGCTTGGTTGACCGGACGTTATGCAACCGATCCTAACTATGCAACTTCGTTAAACCGTATTATTGAAACATACGGGCTAACGCGATACGATACTGCGAGTAATGGCACTCCTTCTACAGTGATTGGTGGAGGGATTAGTTCAGAAAACAATGCAGGAGTAGTTAATAACCCAAGTCAATCTACTGGTAATCTCGGTGGCTCAACTTATACTGTTTCTGTTGGTGATACATTATGGGCAATTTCACGCAAATTTGGTGTGACTATTACACAATTGAAAAGTTGGAATAATTTGTCCAGTGATATGATTTATGTAGGACAAAAATTATCGATTCAAACAGGAACGGGAAATACAGCTGTGACTCCAACTCCGAGTACACCGGGAGTATCTAACAACCCAACCACTTCGAACGCTCAGACTTATACTGTGGTAGCAGGCGATTCAGTTTGGAAGATTGCCCATCAATTCGGTATTTCGATGGATACTTTACGTAGTTTAAATAATATACAAAATAATTTTATCTATCCAGGACAAGTCTTGAAAATTCGAATTATTAGTAGTAATAATGTGACAACACCTACGCCTGAGTCAACTCCAAGTATTCCCACAGGTAGTCAGACAAGTACACAAACACCTACTAATCAAACAAGTGATACAATTTATACAGTCAAATCCGGTGATAGTTTATGGGCGATTGCTAATAAACATGGCCTATCTGTGAGCCAATTGAAGAGCATAAACCACTTAACTAGCGATATTATCTATCCAGGACAAAAACTTAATACCAAGACCAAAGTATCTTCGCAAGATACGGTTTCTTCATCGACAACCAAACCAGCACCAAGCCAAGAGTCGATAACGTCAAGTAATACATCAACAAGCACTAGTAAGACATATACGGTTGCTTCTGGAGATAGCCTTTGGGCAATTGCTAATAAACATGGTTTATCTGTGAGTCAATTAAAGAATATGAATGGATTGACTAGTGACATAATTTATCCAGGTCAAACATTAAAAGTAGGTCAAGGGAATAATACAAGTACGACAGCACCAAGTAAAATAGCTACGACAACACCAGCACCAAGCCAAGTGTCGACAACGTCAAGTAATACATCAACAAGCACTAGTAAGACATATACGGTTGCTTCTGGAGATAGCCTTTGGGCAATTGCTAATAAACATGGTTTATCTGTGAGTCAATTAAAGAATATGAATGGATTGACTAGTGATGTAATTTATCCGGGTAAACAATTATTGGTAAGTCAAACAAGTAATTCGTCAGCTACAGTTAATTTAATTAGTTTGAATACAACGAATACGAATAGTTCTTCGAATAACTTAAATAGAGCGGCTATTGTAGCTGAAGCAAATAAACATATTGGAAAACCTTATGCTTGGGGGGCGAAAGGACCAGATAGTTTTGATTGTTCGGGTTATACTCGCTATGTGTTCTTGCAAGTAACAGGACGTGATATTGGTAGCAATACAGTAGCTCAAGAAAAGGCTGGTACAATTATTTCTGTTGATCAAGCTAAAGCAGGGGATTTGTATTTTTGGGGTTCTCAAGGTAGTAGTTACCATGTAGCGATTGCTTTAGGAAACGGTTCATATATTTATGCTTCAGAGCCTGGTGACTTTGTAAAAATTGGCTCAGTAGCAAATTTTGCACCTGATTTTGCTGTACGGATGTAATAATATTAACCTAGACAACATTTCTGCTATAGCAAATACGGAAAATAGTAGAAGAGAACGATTGTTAACTTGAATTTTATTGTAAAATTTGTTACGATAAAAACAACTTATACTTCACATTGACAAGGAACAGTAAAAAGTGGTGCAGATTCAGAGAGAGTATGGTTGGTGCAAATACTCCTGACAACTTTTGAAGCTCGCCTTGAAGTGATGGGTGCTGAAAGTAGTAGGCATCCACGGTGACAATCGTTAACATGTTCAAGGTCAGCAATGTCTGATGAAGAATAGGTGGTACCACGTGTGAATGACGTCCTATAGGGAATATTACGTTCCTTATAGGACTTTTTGTATAAGGTTGTGAGGCGGCTCGGTAAGACATGAAGAAATTCGTGTGCTTACCTACCGTTGAGAAAATCGGATGAAAGGAGATTTTCTCAAACGGGAGGGCGAATTTCACAATGTCTAGCTGCCGAACACCGTGTATAAGGCCGATCAGCTACGAGCGGATAAGCAATCAATACATGAAATATTCACACAACATGATTTCATCAGGACCCTTTAGCTAGTCTAAGGTTCAAGATATACCATATTTTTTAGGAGGAAAAGAAAGTGAATTACAATCACAAGACCATTGAGAAAAAATGGCAAAAGTATTGGGCTGCTCACAATACGTTCAATACAACAACAGATCCCGATAAGCCAAAATTCTATGCATTAGACATGTTCCCTTATCCATCTGGTCAAGGCTTACACGTTGGCCATCCAGAAGGGTATACAGCAACTGATATTTTATCTCGTTTCAAACGGGCACAAGGTTATAACGTCTTACATCCAATGGGTTGGGATGCCTTTGGTTTACCTGCGGAACAATATGCTTTAGATACCGGCAATGATCCAGCAGAATTCACCAAGAAAAATATCGAAACCTTCCGTCGTCAAATTAATTCTTTAGGTTTTAGTTATGACTGGAATCGTGAAGTCAACACGACTGATCCTGAATATTACAAATGGACACAATGGATTTTCACAAAATTATATGAAAAAGGATTAGCTTATGAAGCAGAAGTTGCGGTAAACTGGGTGCCTGAATTAGGAACAGTTATCGCCAACGAAGAAGTCATCGATGGTAAGAGTGAACGTGGTGGTTATGATGTGATTCGTAAACCAATGCGTCAATGGATGTTGAAGATTACCGCTTATGCAGACCGCCTATTAGATGATTTAGAAGAACTAGACTGGCCAGAAAGCATCAAAGAAATGCAACGTAACTGGATTGGTCGTTCAGTCGGTGCAAATGTAACCTTTAAAGTAGCCGATACGGACAAAGAATTTACCGTCTTTACCACTCGTCCTGATACATTGTTCGGTGCGACATATGCAGTGATGGCACCAGAATTACCACTTGTGAAAGAAATTACGACACCAGAACAAATGCAAGCAGTGGAAGACTATATCGCCCAAGCTGCGAAAAAATCTGACTTAAACCGTACTGATTTAGCTAAGGAAAAAACTGGGGTCTTTACCGGAGCCTATGCAATTAACCCAGTCAATGGAAAAGAAATACCAATTTGGATTGCGGATTATGTGCTTGCTTCATACGGAACTGGGGCGATTATGGCAGTTCCAGCGCATGATGAACGCGACTTTGAATTTGCAAAAACATTTGATTTAGAAATTATCCCCGTCTTAGCAGGTGGCGATGTAACTAAAGCACCATTTACTGAAGATGGCGAACATATCAATTCTGAATTTTTAAATGGTTTAAATAAACAAGAAGCCATTGATAAAATGGTGGCTTGGTTAGAAGAACATGGCGTAGGGAAAAAAGAAGTCAGCTATCGTCTACGTGACTGGTTATTCTCTCGTCAACGCTACTGGGGTGAACCAATTCCAATCATTCATTGGGAAGATGGCACAACCACTGCTTTAAGTGAAGAGGAGTTACCATTGCGTTTGCCTAAAGCGGATAATATCAAACCAAGTGGTACCGGTGAATCACCATTAGCCAATATCACTGATTGGGTTAATGTGGTCGATCCTAAGACAGGCTTGAAAGGTCGTCGTGAAACCAATACCATGCCACAATGGGCGGGTAGTTCATGGTATTTCTTACGCTATGTTGATCCACACAACAAACAAGCCTTGGCGGATTATGAAAAATTAAAACAATGGTTGCCAGTAGATATTTACATCGGGGGAGCTGAACATGCGGTATTACACTTATTGTATGCTCGTTTCTGGCATAAATTCTTGTATGATTTAGGCGTAGTACCAACGAAAGAACCATTCCAAAAATTATTTAACCAAGGAATGATTTTAGGTGAAAACAATGAAAAAATGTCTAAATCTCGCGGCAATGTCGTCAACCCAGATGATGTCGTGAAACAATATGGTGCCGATACTTTACGTCTTTATGAAATGTTTATGGGACCATTGGATGCTTCGATTGCTTGGAGCGAAAATGGCCTTGAAGGTAGCCGTAAATTCTTAGACCGTGTATGGCGTTTGATTGTTGATGAAAATGGTAAACTGAGAGATCGCATCACAACCTTTAACGATGGTAAATTAGATAAAGTCTATAACCAAACTGTGAAGAAAGTGACAGAAGACTTCGAAAATCTACACTTTAACACGGCTATTTCTCAAATGATGGTCTTTGTCAATGAAGCTTATAAGGCAGATGCACTTCCTTATGCCTATATTGAAGGTTTTGTTCAATTATTAGCGCCAATTGCTCCACATATCGCTGAAGAATTGTGGGAAATCTTAGGCAATGAAGGCGGCATTTCTTATGTGCCATGGCCTACCTTTGATGAAGCAGCTTTAGTTGAATCAGAAGTAGAAATTGTTTGCCAAATCAATGGTAAAGTCCGTGCCAAACTAATGGTACCAGTCGATAGTAGTAAAGAAGCCTTGGAAGAACTTGCTTTAGCCAATGAACAAGTCAAAGAACAAATTGCTGGCAAGACTGTCCGCAAGGTGATTGCTGTACCGAATAAATTGGTAAATATCGTAGCAAACTAGCAAATAAAAACAAGCACTTATCCTCTGCACTAGGAGGTGAGTGCTTGTTTTGCTATTATTTTTAAACTAATTCAATCACTATTTAAATTCAATCCGCAAGTTTTCGTTCTTCTTCTGATAATCTGATAGAAATGCCATAATCTTTGTACCGACCCCCAAAAGTTAGACCATAAAATCTAACAATTGGAGGTCGGTATTTTTATGTCCAAATATTCTTATGAGTTTAAAAAGCAAGTTGTAAATGCTTATCTTAATGGCGAAGGTGGTTATA
>SKEB01000505.1_pt2 | contig 29616 bp, 24 predicted proteins | sample 4826561 | NCBI WGS metagenome assembly SKEB01 (sample SAMN11008820, study PRJNA524170) | human gut metagenome | biome: Human fecal sample; material: Feces; isolation source: fecal sample from pouch patient p17 | host: Homo sapiens | place: Israel: Tel-Aviv | collected 2016-03-29
GTGCGCTCGATGAGCGCCAAGGGATGCAGCCCCGACAACGCCGCCGAGGGCGTGTTCGGACGCCTCAAGAACGAGGCGTTCCACGGACGCGACTGGACCGGCGTTCCCTACGGGCCGTTCAAACGCCACATCAGCGCCTGGATCTCGTACCACAACAAGAAACGCGAGAAACAGACCCTGGGATGGAAAAGCCCGGTACAATACAGGAAAAGCCTAGGACTGACCTCCTAGAAAATCTTAAAAAATACCGCACTCCATGCCGAGGCACAGCACGGTCAGCAGCATCTTGATGGCGAAGTCGGCCGACAGATCGGGCATGTTGAGCACATCGTTGAGCATCTCGCCGCCCGAACCGGTGAACCGCCACCAGCCGAACACAGTCACGAGCACGGCGAATAGCAGGCCACTCACGATTACCCACACAAAATAATTGTGCCGGATGCGCATGGTGAGCGCCTGCAGCAGGCGTATGGCGATGGCGAACACACTGCCCGCCATTGCGGCGGCGATGCCGATGACGATGCACACGCCGATGATGCGCCACGAGGCGGCCGGCACGGGCACCGCGTTGATGACGTCACCAATACCGAAATGATTGGAGATGAGGAACGCGATGAGCATGGAGGTCACGTACTGCAGCTGCGTGAACCGCATGAGCTCGAGCACGAGCATGCACGATCCGAGAGGCGCGAAGAACAGGGCGGAAAACGCCGCAGCCATGCCGGTCGAGGCGATGTAGCGGTTGATTTCGTAGGCGTCGTCGTGGTTCTCGCAGCGCAGGATGTTGTGCAGGCGGAACGGTTTGGCAATCGTCGTCCCGAGGCTCGCGCCAATCTGCAACGCCCCGGCCTCCTTGCCCACCGAGCCGCCGGCCAGGATCGTCATGCCCGTGGAGAACAGGATGCCCGGCGCCAGCAGCGCGCTCAGGTGGTCGCCGGCGCGCATCTTCTCGATGATTGCGTCGGTCGTCAGGTTGAGCGGCAGCTTCCACCACCTATACATAAGCAATTGCACGACACCCATCACCGGCAGCAGCCAGATGAGCCACGGCGCACGTTCAAACAGATGGCGCGCCGCCCCCACGAACAGACACAGCACAATCGAGGCGAACCCGCACACCACCCCGCACAGGCACGCGAACAGCGTGTGCCGCACCACCTGCATCCGGTCGAACCGAGCAGGCGGCTCCACGCCCTGCCGCGTGGAGCCGGCCTGCGGTGCTTGTGTCGTGGTGCTCATGCCATCCTCTGCTCGTGCCGCCATGCCATGGGGCGGGGTGTTCGTTCAGCTACCGTGTATCTTACCGTTGACCGCACGGCCATGGCAGCCGCTCCCTCTGACAGCGTGACACGGGGTCACTCCCCGTCTTCGAGCTCACGCCTGTGGCGCACCACGAGGATCGCCGCCGCGAGCAATGTGAGCAATCCCAAGGTGATGGGCCATGCATTGCTTACGCCGGTCGTGGCGAGCGCCGGCGGCTGCGGCGCCTCGGCTTCGGGCTCGCGCTCCGCCACCGGCACGGCTTCCGGAGTGCGCGCAGGCTCAGGCTCCACGCGCACGAACACGCGTTCCTGCGGGTCGGCATACGAACTGGTGGCGGCCTGGACACGTCCGTCGCCGGCGAATTCCCAGACGAACACGTACCAGCCGGGCCGTTCGGCCCTGATCTCCACGGGGTCGCCGTGCGCGTCGGGCGCCCCTCCCCCGACATGGATCTCACCGTTGACGGCCTCGTATTCCCATGTGCCGATGAGTATGTGGTGATCGTCTTCCTCCGGTTCCTGCGCGTCGGCGGGCTCGTATGCGCCGTCGACTTGCCCGTCTCCGCTGCCGGCCCACCACACGCGCACCTGCGCGTAGGGCACGTCGGCGTCTATGCCGTGCTCGCCGCCGCCGGCCCAGTCACCGTGCTCATCGGGGAATCCATCCACACAGATCACGTCGGTTATCTGCGCGCCGGGCCGCACAACGGATTCCACGACGCGCGACTCCACGGTGAGAGGCGCGCGCACGGCGTGCGTTTCGCTCGGATCCATGAATGCGGTGATCACGTCGTCCACGAGCAGTTCGCGCACGTCTCCGGCCTGCCGATCGCGTTCGACCGCCCAGACCCATGTGCCGAACCCGCCCTGTTCGGCGAGGTATGGCTCGTCCGACCCGGGCTCGCGCACGCCCTGCACATGCACCGTCTGCCCGCTGGCGCCGAACGTGGCTTCGGCGAACGCGCACGGCTCGTACCCGGCGCGCGCCAGCTGTTCGAGGAACTCAGGAGCGGTGGCGTGCGCGTTTGGCACATACCGTTCCCCCAGCGCGCTTACGGGCAGGCCGCCGAAGTACCAGCCGCGCGCGTGGACCTGTGCGCCGCGCGGCCATGCGCCGCTGCCGGGCAATGCGCTGACCTGCACGTCGTCGGTCACCGGCGCGCCGGTGTCGATTGATTTCGGCGAGGTCCGCGTGCTGATCGTGGGGTTGAACGTGGTGCGCACGGGCACGGTGACCTCGTCGAGCGCCTGCACATACCCGGAGCCGAGCGCGACCATGTCCTGCGAGCTGATGATGCGGTCGATCGACGGGAGCGTCACGCTGCCGGACACGGTCACCGGCCCATCGCCTGTGGCATGCCATGTGATGACGGTCGTATAGTCACCCGACGTGCCGCTGACCGTGGCCGACCCGTTGCCGAACCGCGCCGGCCCGTCGATTGTGAGGGTGAACGGAATGCCAGACACGGGATCGCCATCGCTGTTGTGGATCCGCAGGCGCACGGCGCCGGTGCGTGCGACGTCGTCGTACTCCAGTTCCATCGCCATCGTCTCCGGCACGAGCAGCGGCGCTTCGGCGAGCAGCTCGTCCACGCGCTTGAACAACTGCGGGTATTGCTGCAGTGTCTCACGGGTCGCGGCCCATCCCGCCGCGCCGGTTGTGGTATCGAAGGCGTCATGCATGATGATTGCGAGCGCCGTCTGCGTGTAGTCGCTGTTGTGCACATGCTGGTATTTGTGCAACAGTGCGGCGAGCCGCCGGTTCTGCGGCGAATCGGGCAGCGGGGAGACCGAGCCGATCCGCATCGTCGAAGGCATGGCCTCCTCGATGCAGTAGTACCGCGTGCTTGTGGAATCGTAGCCGACCGGCCCCATCCAATACGTGCCGCCGTTGTGCGTATACATGAAGTAATCCTGGGATTTGGCCGTGGTCAATATCTCGCCAGGCGCCGCCACCGCCGCACCCAATGGCGCGGCCATAGTCAATGCCACCGCCACGCATGCCGCCAATGCGGCGCGTAACCCTCTGCGCAAACCCCTGCGCAATCGCCTGCGCAACAGTTGTGCCATTCGCGGTTGTTGTGTGCCATATGCCATCATGATGATCCCTCCGTCGCTCCATTGCCAGATCTGTGGGGCGGCCCGCTCCGTTGCGGCGCTCCACGCATGTGCCATCGAGCATGGCACCGCGGCCATCGGCGCGAAAGCGGGGCGGGATGGTGTGGTCGGACGGCCGAAGGAATCCCGAAATGTGGACACAAGACGGTGTGGAAGCATAGGCGGCCCATCCACATGGCTCAACACCACCGCACCGGTTGTTCACATTTTCCACCTATACCAGCCCGGATATCGGAACCGTTTACACCTCGGAAACGCCATTCATTCGTTCGTGCTCCTACAATGGCAGCCATGAGAGAAACTACCGGCGCCGAAGAGCGCACCCAGGACCAATCCACCACAGCAACCCGCACCGCACGCAAACCGCATGCCGCCGCCAAGACCCGCACCAAGACTTCCGCGAAGGCTTCGGGCGCCATGCCGCCCACGGCCATAGCCGCCAAAGAGCCGAACCTGTTCGGCCGCATCACCATCCTCGATGTGCGCCCAGACGCCCAGGACGCCGTGTTCCCCGCCCGCGTGGAGCTCGGCGAACCGTTCACCGTGAGCGCGCAAGTCTTCCTCGAAGGCCGCGCCACCGTGCGCGCCACCGCCGTGCTGAAGAACCCGCGCGGCCGCGTGATGGCCCGCGTGCCGATGACCCAGACGAACACCGGTCTCGATACCTGGACCGCCATGTTGCAGGCCGGCTCCCCCACCGACCTGGCGCCCTGGGACGAGGGCTTCGCCGACATGCTCGGCCAGCTCGGCAACTGGAAAGTGGCCATTGAGGGCTGGGCCGACACCTACACCGATTGGGTGCTCGACGCCACCGCCCGCGTGAACGCCGACGCCGGCAGCGCCGACGCCGAAGGCGCGATCGTGCGCGGCTCTGAGATCCTCACGCGCTGGGCCGCCACGCGCAACGCCGGCTTGGACGCCACGCAGCGCAAGGTGCTGCGCGAGACCGCCAAGCAGATGCTCGACGAGACGATCCCCACCACCGAACGCCTCGCCATCGCGCAGATCGACGAGATCGCGGCCCTGCACACCACCAACCCGCTGCGCGATGGGCTCACGTCGAGCCGCGATCGCGTGTTCCACGTGGAACGCCCCAAGTCGAGCTTCAGCGCATGGTACCAGTTCTTCCCGCGCTCCGAAGGCGCGACCGTCAACGAACGCGGCGAGATGGCGCCCGGCACGCTGCGCACCGCCGTCAGTGGCCTTGAGCGCGCCAAGAGCGAAGGCTTCACCATCGCGTATCTGCCCGCCGTCTTCCCCGTCGACCACAGCGCACCGGACGCGCGCCTGTTCGCGGTGGGCACTGCTGCCGGCGGCCACGACACCGTGGACCCGCAGCTCGGCTCGATGGACGATTTCAAGGCCTTCTGTGCACGCGCGCATGAGCTCGGTCTCGAAGTGGCCCTCGGCCTGCCGCTGCGCTGCGCACCCACCCACCCTTGGGTCGCCGCGCACCCCGAATGGTTCCGTCGCAACGCCGACGGATCGTTCGTGCACGCGCTCGACGAGCATGGTGACCCCGAGCCGTTCTACGAGCTCGACTTCGACAACGACCTGACCGGCGTTGAGCGCGAGGTTGAACGGATTATCGACGTGTGGATCGAAGCCGGCGTGACCGCGTTCCAGATCGACGAGCCGCAGACCGAACCGGTGCGTTTCTGGCAGGACGTGCTCGCCGCGGTCACGAAGAAGCACCCCGAGGTGCTGTTCCTCGCCGAGGCGTTCAGCCGCCCGGCGCTCGTGCGCGCGCTCGCCTACGCCGGCTTCACGCAGAACCACAGCTATTTCCCGTGGCGCAACACGAAGGAGGAGCTCGAGGCGTTCCTCACGGAGACCAACGGCGAAGGAGGCTTCTACCAGCACAACACGTTCTGGCCCGCCACTCCCGACGTGCTCAGCGATTACCTGCGCGACAACGGCGTGGCCGGCCATGCCGTGCGCGCGGTGCTCGCCGCGATGGGCTCGCCGAGCTGGGGCATCTACAACGGCTACGAGCTGATGGAGAACAATGCGATCGCAGACGGCGCCGACGCGCTCGGCAATGAGCGCACCAAGGTCCGCGCCCGTGACTGGAGCGGCGCCGTGGAGTACGGCATCGCCGAACTGCTCACCTCGCTCAACCGCATCCGCGCCGAACACCCGGCCACGCGCAGCTACCACACGCTGACCGTTCTGCCAAGCGCCAACCCGGCGATCGTCGCGTTCGCGCGCCAGACGCCGGCGCAGTACACGGCGGATGGCAAGCCCGACACACTGCTCATCGTGGTCAATCTCGACTGCTACCACGAGCAGCAGTCGTCGATCCACGTCGACCTCGACGCGCTTGGCCTGCCGGCCGACCGCACATACCGCGTGCGCGACCTGCTGACCGACCGCACGTTCGACTGGAGCTGGGACAACTTCGTCTCGCTGGCACCGTGGGCCGACGTGGCGCACATCCTGAGCGTCGAATACTGATGATCGGCCATACACCGCGCGGCGCACGCGCGGTGTATGGTTATAGGGGTATCAACTCAACTTGTAAGGAGAATTACCATGGCAGAGACCTTCAACGTCGTTGTGGAGATTCCGCGCGGATCGAAGAACAAGTACGAAGTGGACCAGGCTTCGGGCCGCGTGTTCCTGGATCGCACGCTGTTCACCGCGATGGGCTACCCGGATGACTATGGCTACATCGACGGCACCTTGGGCGAGGACGGCGATCCGCTCGACGCGCTCGTGATGCTCAGCGATTCCGTGTTCCCGGGCTGCATCGTGGAATGCCGCGCCGTCGGCCTGTACCATATGGTCGACGAAGAGGGTGGCGACGACAAGGTGCTGTGCGTGCCGGCCGATGTGCGCTACGACAACATCAAGGACATCGCCGACGTCTCCGAGTTCCACAAGGCCGAGATCAAGCACTTCTTCGAGCAGTACAAGGCCCTCGAGCCGGGCAAGGAAGTCATGCCGGGCGACTACTGGGCGGATGCCGCCGCCGCGGAGAAGGAGATCAAGGAATCCCGCGAGCGCCTCGCGCAGAAGGAGGCCGCCGAGCACGACGCGGACCTGAACGACTGACGCGCGTTGTGAGGCCCGGCGCACTAGGCCCCACAATCTACTCTATAAGGTGAGCCCCGCCGGACCATGCGGTTCGACGGGGCTCATTAGTTCCTTATCTCGAGAGGCAATCGTCATCGCTGAACGATTACACAAGCCACATTACCAAAGCGGCAATACCAACCAAAGCGCCTGTCAGCATTACGGGCAGCAATCCGAACCCGACCCACGCCGCGCGCGCCCCCGGCAGCGGCTGCGCCTCGCGGTACCACAGGCGTGACACCACGGCGAGCGCCACGGCCCCGGCCACCACGACTACAACGCAGACGATGCGCCACACGTCGGCAGCACCAGCCTCGTGGAAGAGCATCGGCAGGAAGCACCAGCCGGACGCGGCGATCGACACCACGCCGTCGGTGACCATGTGCGCGAGCTGCACAATCATGTCGGTGCGCTGCGGCCGCGCCATCTGACGGATGAACGCCGCGACGACGAGCACCACGAGCAGACCGGCCACGCCCGCGCACCAAGCGGCCGCACTGGTGTACTGCGCGTTGGCCGCGCCTGCGTGGGGCGCGCCCTGCCGCTCGAACACGAACTGCCCCAAAAACGGCGTGGACGCGCACACCATGGCCATGAACCCGAGCACCACGGCGGTCACGCGCCCGGGCACGCCGTCGCGCAACGGGCAGAAGAACGCGAAGAGCACGATGATCGCCGCCACGGCGAACGCGGTGACCGAGAACGTGGACGACGAGACGGCGCCGCTGCCGGGCAGGCAGGCGAGCGCGATGAGCACCACGTAGGCGGCCGCCTGCACGGCGAGGGGCCATGTGAAGGGGCGCTGCGGCGCCCGGGCGCGCATGTCGGTGTGCGGCTGGGGAACGGATTGGGCTTCGGTCATGATCGTCACCTTCGAACCTAGGGGCGTTGCCTGCGGCGCTGGGCGCGGCGGCATCCATATGCGCACCACACTAGTCTCGCCCCCTCACAACGCCGCCACCGCCAATCGTCTCGCCCGCGCGTTCTCATCGCGAAATACGGCTGCGCCGATAGACTGTGACCAACTACACTATGGCCGAAGCGGCGTGACGCACACGCCGCCGAGCGCCGCCGCGGGACTGACGCCGAACCGAAACCAAAGGGGTATGACGTGATGGATCTGACCTTGATGACCACTTCCCCCGACCCGGCGACCGTGTTGCCGTCGCTCGCGCTGCTGTCGCACCGTGTGCGCGTGCTGCCGATGGACGCGGCGAGCCTGGTGAAGATGCCCGAACAGACGATCCTGCTGCTCGACAGCCGCGACGACCTGGCGAACGCGAAGACGCTGTGCCGCATGATCCACGCCTCCGGCCTGACCACGCCGATCCTGCTCATCCTGACTGAGGGAGGCTTCACCGTGGTCAATGCGGAGTGGGGTGTGAGTGATGTGATCGTGGCGAGCGCCTCGCCCGCCGAGGTGGAAGGACGTCTGCGCCTTGTCTCGGAGCGCCGCAACACCTACACTGTGGCCACAAATGGCACGGCGCAGCAGGCCGACGCGCAGGAGGACGGACTGATCCGCTCGGGCGAGCTGATCGTGGACACCAACGGCTACACCGCGAACCTGCGTGGCATCCCGATCGATCTGGCCTACAAGGAATTCGAACTGCTCAAATACCTGGTGCAGCATCCGGGCCGGGTGTTCACGCGCGCGCAGCTGCTGCAGGAGGTGTGGGGCTATGACTACTACGGCGGCACGCGCACGGTCGACGTGCACATCCGCCGTCTGCGCGCCAAGCTCGGCGGCGAATATGAGCATGTGATCGGCACGGTACGCAACGTGGGCTACCGTTTCGACCCGCCGGAGAACGACGAGGCGCAGGAGCACGCCAAAGAGGCCGCCGAGAAATAACACGCCCCGACGGTTGCCACGCGCAGCACGGCGAGTACGCTTGCAGGCAATGGCGCAAGCTGCGGGAAGGATCATGATGGCAACCGAATCGAAACGCGCGCGCACCGCGCGCATGCACCGCGAATATGCGGCATTGTGCGAGCTCATCCCGGTCGTCGAATGCCAGCTCGACTTCGACTCGCCGTTCCAATTGCTCGTGGCCACCGTGCTGAGCGCGCAGACGACCGACAAGCGCGTCAACCAGGTCACCCCCGAGCTCTTCGCCGCATATGGTTCACCGCAGGAGCTCGCCGCCGCAAACATCACGGATGTGGAGCGCATCATCCGCCCGTTGGGCTTCTACCGCATGAAGAGCAAGCACATCATCGAACTGGCGCAGGCGCTCGTGGCCACCAACAACGGGCAGGTCGCCGAATCGATGGATGCGCTGACCGCGCTTCCCGGCGTGGGGCGCAAAACCGCGAACGTGGTACTCGGCAACGCGTTCGGCGAGCCGTCGTTCCCCGTCGACACCCATGTGATCCGCGTGACCGCGCGCCTGCACTGGCGCGACGATTGGATGAAACCGAACGCCTCGCCCGAAGACATCGAACGTGAGATCACCGCGTGCTTCCCGCCCGAAACATGGACCGACCTGTCCCACCGGCTGATCATCTTCGGCCGTAACATCTGCATGGCGCGCCGCCCGGACTGCACGCGCTGCCCGTTGCGGCGCAGCTGCCCGAGCGCCGCGCACTTCCTGGAACTCGAAGCCGAGCGCGAGGCCGTGGCCGCACGCAAACGCCGCCGGCCGCGCACCACGGGCCGCCGCAGCCGCTAGACTCGGGGACCATGAGCCATCGCAACCGTTCATCAGTCCGCCCGTGGATCGTCTTCACCGTGGTGCTCGTGGTGCTCGCGCTCGCCGCGGGCGGCGCGTTCCTGCTGCTGCGCCCGCACGGCGGCTCGCCGTTCGGCGGCCGATCGGGCGCACACATCACGGTCGGCCTGCGCAGCAAGCCGTCGTCGCTCGACATCCGCACGAACGGCGAGCGCGCGGTGGAGCAGGCGCTCGTCGACAACGTGTACCAGACGCTCCTCACCATGGACAGCGAGTGCGCGATCAGCGCGAACGTGGCGGCGCGCTGGAGCGAGTCGACCGACGGCCTGCGCTACTCGTTCCAGCTGCGCGAAGGCGCCACGTTCGCCGACGGCAGTCCGCTCAACGCGAGCGCCGTCGTCGCGTCACTGCAGCGCACGATCCAAGGCAAGCAGGTGGGCTCGGACGACCTTAAGCATGTGGCGAGCGTGGAGAACCCCGACGAGACGACCGTCGTGATCACACTGCACGAGCCGAACCCGCGCCTGCTTGAGGCGCTCGCCGGCCGTGCGGGCGTCATCGTCAACCCGAACGCGCACGACGCCGATTTCGCGCACGCGTCGTATGGATCGGGCCCGTTCACCGTCAGCTCGTTCACCGGCGACACGATCGAACTGGCACGCAACGAGCACTATTGGCAGGACAAGCCGGCGTTGGCGCGCGTGACGCTGCGGTACATGCCAAGCGACGAGGCGCTCGTGGGCGGCATGCGCGACGGCTCGCTCGACGTGGCGCTGCCGCAGGGCGCGCAGGCGGCGAGCGAGCTCGCGAAGATCGACGGCGTGCAGGTGAGCGACGGCATCAGCACGCGCAAGACGCTCGTGGCGTTCAACAATGCGGGCAGCAGCCCGTTCTCCGACGAACAGGTGCGCCAGTTCACGCGCTTCGCAATCGACGCGGCGCAGATCGCGCGCACGCAGCCGGATGCGAAAGCGCAGTTGAGCGGCCCGATCTCGCAGCTGCAGCCCGGGTATGAGGACCTCAACGCGCTGTTCCCCTTCGATCTGGAGCGCGCGCAGTCGATGCGCTGGTATTTCGCAGCCGGCTATTTCACGCCGTTCACACTGCTCGCCGACGAGGCGCACCACGATCTGGCGCAGCGAATCGTGGACGAGATGGCGGCGATCCCGATGCCGGTCACGCTCGAAGTGGTCGATTCGGCCACGCTCGCCTCGCGCGTGGAGGCCGGCGACTATGTGTGTGCCCTGATCGAGATGGACGACCCGCACGACTACACGCGGTTCGTGGACGGCAGCGCGATGTTCGGCTACCAGAACGGCGCCGCGCAGGAACAGTACGCGAAGGCGCTCGCGCAGACCGACTTCGCGTCGTACCGCGAACAGCTGCGCGCATTCGACCGGATCGTGAGCCAGGACGCGGCGAGCGCATGGCTGTACACGAGCAAAGATCATATTGCCGCACGACAGAACCTGCATGTGCCACGACCGAATCTCATTGCTTGGAGGTTGCCCCTCTACCAGATCGCATGACACCGTTTCCAGCATGAATGGTTGAGGCAGCGAATATGGCCCCTGCCTCAACCATTCGCATGGACACCCGTGTCATTGCTCCCTGTCCGTCGCATCAATGCGGTAGGCTATTTCGGCTTTCGCACCGTCCGATGGAGCGATTTCCACAACGACGCGATCGGTTTCGTCGACGTCAAGCGACATGGTTCCATTAGAGATGGAACCGGCCGAACATCGCATCACATCTTGCACCGTCTTATCACCCATGGTGAATCGCACATCCAGCTCACCGGTTCCAATGCACTGTGTCGTCAATGTATACATACCGGCCGGTTGCGAAGAAGCGCTTTCGTCACGAATGGTCATCATCGTGACTGTGCCGTTGCTCACACGATAACTTGGGCGAGCCTCCGCCACAATCATCTCGGGTTCGCCGTTCACCGTGCGAATTGACTCATTGAGCTGTGCGACCTGTTGATTGGGGAGCACATGGCCATCTTCCGTATCCGTCTCCTGTGACATGGATGCCGTTGCGGTGGATTGGGGCGTCGCCCGACCGCAGGCCACCCCATTGAACAACAGCACCGAAAGCAACGCCGTCATCGCAAGGCCGCGCACGGTTGCTGTTCGGTATGCAATCGGTTTTCCCAATAGCGGTACCCCCATGAATCACGCGGCACCGTTGCGGTTCCCGCTGCGATTTGCGAGAAGTTGCAAGGACTCACCACCACGGTCTTTTTTACACTTACCGTGGCGGCCCAATTCACCCATTGCAGATTACCGTATTTGCCATTTGAGATGGGATGCGAGTAAGTGTACGAGGTACCGGTAGTGGACGACTTTGTGTTGGAAACTCCGGCGGAAATCGACGCGGAGACGATTTCACCCGCTGAAATATTGCCCGAAACACTGCTTTTGACCGTTGACGTATATGCAATATGTTGAGTTGCAGTGACTGTTCCACCAGGACCTGAGCGAAGGATGGAGCCAAAGGGAACATACGCATTGGCATTAGTAATCGTGGCAGTGACATAGGTATTGCCCAACTCAGGACAGGACCCTTGGATTGCAGGCTCATTGCCGAACGCGGCCGGCGCAGGGGAAAGCAGGCCAGCTGCGACAAGAGCCGGCAACAAAATATGTAAGCGTGTCTTTTTCATTTTAAATACCCCCATTGATTTAATATAATTACGCCATCGGAACGATAACCTGATTTTATCATATATAAATTTACCGACACGCATATTACACTTGTTTGATTAAGGTGATTTCTTTATGCGATAACGCCACATCATTTCTCACAATAGCAACAAATCGTTGAACCATATTCACACTGTGATTGCGGTAACCCTGTTTGGAATGCGGACCACACCTATCAAAAGGTGACCATGTAACGCATTCCATAACCATTGGAATCTGGAACCCTTACGATTCCATACGAGCAACGGAACAGCGGGATTCCGCGCGCGGTGATGTCACAGTCGCTTTTTAGACTGACGGGTATGACTGATAGCGAAGACATCTCCATCAGCGCCAATCTCACCCCCCTGCCCGACCGTGTGGGCGTGGACGGGCTTGAATCCAAGTGGCGCGACGTCTGGGACACCGACGGCACCTATACATTCGACAATCCGGGCGAGCGCAGCGCCGTCTACTCGATCGACACCCCTCCGCCCACCGTGTCCGGTTCGCTGCACGTGGGCCATGTGTTCTCGTACACGCACACCGACATCATCGCGCGCTTCAAGCGCATGAACGGCTTCCGCGTGTTCTACCCGATGGGCTGGGACGACAACGGCCTGCCCACCGAGCGCCGCGTGCAGAACTACTACGGCGTGCGCGTGGACACCTCGCTCAAGTACGACCCCGACTTCAAGCCGCCGTTCGAAGGTACCGAGGGCAAGAAGATCCAGGCCAAGGACCAGGTGCCGATCTCACGCCGCAACTTCATCGAACTGTGCGAGAAGCTCACCGCGCAAGACGAAGAGCGCTTCGAGGAGCTCTGGCGTGAGCTCGGCCTGTCGATCGACTGGTCGCGCACCTACCACACGATCGGCGACCACGCGCAGCGCGTGGCGCAGAAGGCGTTCCTGCACAATCTGGAACGCGGCGAGGCGTACCAGCAGGACGCGCCGGGCCTGTGGGACGTGACGTTCCAGACGGCCGTGGCGCAGGCGGAGCTCGAATCGCGTGAATACCCGGGCTTCTACCACCGCATCGCGTTCAGCTTCGAAGACGATTCACCGATCTACATCGAGACGACGCGCCCCGAACTGCTGCCCGCGTGCGTGGCGCTGATCGCACACCCCGACGACGAGCGGTACAAGCCATACTTCGGCAAGATGGTCACGTCGCCGCTGTTCAACGTGCGCGTGCCGATCCTGGCGCACCCGGCGGCCGAGATGGACAAGGGCGCCGGCATCGCCATGTGCTGCACCTTCGGCGACCAGACCGACGTGGAATGGTGGCGCGACCTGCACCTGCCGCTGCGTTCGATCATCCAGCGCAACGGCCGCATCGTCATGGACATGCCCGACTGGATCACCGACGACGCCGGTAAGGAGCTCTTCGAGCAGATCGAAGGCAAGACCACGTTCTCCGCGCGCAAGATCGTGGTGGATGCGCTGCGTGAGTCCGGTGACATGGACGGCGACCCCAAGCCGACGACGCGTATGACGAACTTCTACGAGAAGGGCGACAAGCCGCTCGAGATCGTCACATCACGCCAGTGGTACCTGCAGAACGGCGGCACCAACAAGGCGCTCAACGCCAAGCTCATCGAGCGCGGCAAGGAGCTCAACTTCCACCCCGACTTCATGCGCGTGCGCTACGAGAACTGGGTGCATGGCCTCAACGGCGACTGGCTCATCTCGCGCCAGCGCTTCTTCGGCGTGCCGTTCCCGCTGTGGTACCCGCTCAACGCGGACGGCGAACCGGATTACGAGAACCCGATCACGCCGAGCGAGGACGTGCTGCCGATCGACCCGACGACCGACGTGCCGGCCGGATACACCGAGGAGCAGCGCAACCAGCCGGGCGGCTTCATGGCCGAGCCCGACATCATGGACACGTGGGCCACGTCGTCGCTCACCCCGCAGATCGTGACCGGCTGGGGCGAACCGGGCGAAGACAACGAGGCGCTGTTCGCCGCCACGTTCCCCATGGACCTGCGCCCGCAGGGCCAGGACATCATCCGCACCTGGCTGTTCAGCACGATCGACCGCGCGCAGCTGGAGAACGACTGCCTGCCGTGGGCCAACGCCACGCTTTCCGGCTGGATCCTGGACCCGGACCACAAGAAGATGTCGAAGTCCAAGGGCAACGTGGTGGTGCCGAACGAGCCGATCGAGAAGTACGGTGCCGACGCTGTGCGCTACTGGGCCGCGTCCGCGCGTCTGGGCCTCGACGCCACGTACGACGAAGGCCAGATGAAGATCGGCCGCAGACTCGCGATCAAGCTGCTCAACGCCACCAAATTCGCGCTCGCGATCGGCCGTGAGGACGACCAGCACCATGTGGCGCAAGGGGCCACGGCCACGTGGCGTCCGCAGGACGTGACCGAGCCGCTCGACCGCGCCGCCATGGCCAAGATGTCGCTCGTGGTCAAGCAGGCTACCGATTACCTCAACAACTACGAGCACTCCAAGGCGCTCGAGGTCATCGAGAACTACTTCTGGCAGTTCTGCGACGACTACATCGAGCTCGTCAAGAACCGCGCCTACGGTACGGCCGACGCCACCGGCAATACGCCGAGCGAGGCGGCGGTGCTCTCGGCACACACCACGCTCGGCCTGGGCCTCGACGCGTTCGCGCGCCTGCTCGCCCCATACCTGCCGTATTCCACCGAAGAGGTGTGGAGCTGGATGCACGCCGGCGAAGGCTCGGTGCACACCGCGCCATGGCCGAAGCCGCTCCCGTACGCCACGGCCGCGTTCAACGTCTCGCCGGACATCCTGGCGCATGCGGGCGCCACGCTCGCCGCGCTGCGCGGCATCAAGTCGAAGGCCAAGGTCTCGATGAAGACGCCGATCGAACGCGTGCGCCTCGCGGTGAGCGACGATGTGCGCGCCTCAATCCGCGCGGCCCTGAGCGACATCGCCGAAGCCGGCCGCGTGATCGGCGACTTCTCGCTCGAACGCGCGATCGAAGTGGTCAACACGCTGCAGTCCAACGGCGAGGAGCCCGAAGGCGACGAGTCCGAGACAATCGTGGTGGCCGAAAGCGAGCTCGGTGAGCCGCCGGCCAAGAAGCCGAAGGCGAAGTAAGCCGCACACGTCCCCCATGGACGTATAAGGGGCGGAGTGGTGCACACGGCACCACCCCGCCCCTTTCTGCATCTAAGACCGTCAGCGCAACGGGTTCGTGACGATTACCATGCGCGAATCCAACGCCGAGGCCTCCCCCGCCTGCACGGCGCCGGAGGCGGCCACCTGCCGCCCCAACGCGCCATCGGCGCCCATCGCGTCGGCCGCGGCGCTGAGCGCCTGCGCCATCGAACCGATCTGCACGGTCTCGTCGATGAGGTGCTGCGTGCTGGGCACAATCAGCTGGTGGTTCGCTAAGCCGGAATACCCCAGCTGTGTGGCAAGCCGTTCGCTTTCGGGAATCGACCCACCGCCCGTATGCGTGGCGCTGCCGCCGCCCTGCGCGGTCGCAGTGGAGTCACCGCCGCCGAGCGACTTCGTGACCGAACCCGCATATTTCGCCACGTCGGCTGAAGCGTCATCATTTGAAACACTGACGAGCGTCGACATGTCATCGCCGCCGTTCGCCGAACGCGCCTTCTGCTCCTCGGCGCGTGCCGCGGCGATGCGCTTGGCGCGCAGCATCTCGGCACGGCCGCCGATCGAATAGGTGTACCAGTCGCGGTATGCCTGCTGGGCGAGCGGCGAATGCCGCAACGCCGGCTGCATCTCGTTGATCGGCTCCACGCCGTCTGTGCCGGCCGAATCGCCGCCGAACCGGCCGGAGAACCGCAGCAGGACCTGCCTTGCGGCACTGCCGGCGCCGGTGTGCTCACGCGCGGATGCCAAGGTCGCCATCGCCGCGTTCACGCCCTGCATATCGCCGCTCAGCGTGGGGTCGGTGGCGTTGTCCGCGTTCGTCTGTTCAATCGCCTGCTGCTCGAACTGCGCGGCGGCGCCCACATTGCCGCCCGCGAGTGTGTCGAGATGCGCGGTGTAGGCGTCTGTATACGCCATGGAATACGGGATCATGGCCTGCGACAGCTGCGACTGGCCCGCACTGTACTCTTTGGCGCCGATGCGCGTCTGCTCGCCCGCGGTCTTCTTGAGCTCCTCGGCGAGCCCTTGCGTGCCCTGCTGGCGGATGCGCTGGATGATTCGGTCCACCTCGTCGGCGGCGCCCGTGTGCTGGTGCGCATCGCTCAGCTCGTTGACCGCCGTGGCCAGTCCGGTGACCGCATGCGCAAGGGGCGTGTCCCCCTTGAGCTCCCCCGCGGTGCCCATGAGCGCGCTGAGCTGTGTTTTGGTGCCGATTGATCCGGACAGGTGGTTGGTGTACGAGCCCACATATGCGGCCATGTAATCACGGAACGCGCGTTGGTGGTTTGCGGTGCGCTCCTCGATCGCCGACTTGGCGAGCGCCCGCTCCTGGTCGCGCAGTGTGGCGAGGGTGGCGATGAGCTCGGCGTGTGCGCCGTTGGCAGTCTGCGCGCTGGCGTCGGCGTCGATGGACGAGGTCAGCCGTCCTGACTGGTCGGCAAGCGTGCGCAGGGCGCTGGCGTAATGGTCGGGCGTGTCCGCGGAAAGCGCGGCGAGCGCCACCGGGCTCATCGAAAACCGCTTGGCGTCGGCGTATACGCGGAAGTCGACGGCTTCGCCGGGATTCGCGGTAGCCGCCACCACGGTGCTCTGCCCCGATTGGGTGAGCGAGACGCCCTCGTCCGCGCTGATGTCGGTGCAGTCGCGTGTGGGGATGGTGAACACCACCACGGGGCGCAATTGCCGTGCGAACCGCTGCATGTCGCCCTGTGCCAGATTGTTGGGCTGTATGTGCACATGGATGCCGACCATGCCTTTCGCCCCGTGCACCTGCGCGCCGGTGGCGCTCGGCCCGTCGAGCGTGTAGTCCACGCTCGCGTCCCACGGCAGGGCGGCGTTGGTCGCGATGTGGGTGATCCCATTGTCGCCTTCGCGCGGGGCGATGTAGAACCGGCGGGCGTCAATCACTTCGAGGGTGGTGAACACATCATGCCCCACGAATCGTGCGGCGGCGTCCTGCGCCGCCACCTGCTGCCCCGGCGATGGCGTGGCGGCCGATGCGGGCATCGCGGGTGTGACCGCCGCGAGTGCCACGGCCAGTGTGGCGCCGCAGATGCGGCGCAGACTCCTGTGCACGGTGTGGTTCCCCGTTCCTGTGGTGATTTCCTGTTGGTGGCTATGCGAAGATGTCGAGCACGCCCGGGTCGTCGCCGGAGTCCGCGATGCGCTTGTGGCGTTTCTTGGCTTCGGTTACCACGAATTCCTTGTACATGAGCGCGATCTGCGGGTCGAGTCCGGCGCCTTGTGCGATCTGCTGCAGGCGTTCGATCTGGTATTCCTCACGTGTGTAATCGGCCGGGGCGAACCCGGCTTCGGCCTTGAGCACCCCCACTTGCGTCGTGGCCTTGAACCGTTCGGCCAGCAACGCCACTATGGCCATGTCGATGTTGTCGATGGATTGGCGCAGCACTTCGATGCGCTGCACAATCTGTTTGGTTTCGGCGGCGTGCCAGTCGCCTTCGGAATCGATGACCGTTTCGCCGTCTGCGCGCGCAGCGGAACGCTGCGGTTCTTGGTGTTCAATAGTCATGGTGTTGAGCATACCGCGGCGGGGCTCACTTCGCGAAATAGCGGCGCAGCACCATCATCGTGTCGGTGCTGACCGGCACCGCTGCGTGGATTGTGTTGAGCAGCGTCTCCAGTTTGCGCGTCGACGCCACGCGCACCATGAGCAGATAGCTCGATGAGCCGGAGACGGCGTCGCACGAGATGATGCCGTCCACGTCACGCAGCCGGTCGGGGATCAGCGACGCCTCGGTGTAGTCGAGCGGGGTGAGCGAGATGTATGCGCTCACCGGCTGGCCGCTTTTCTCATGGTCGAGGATCGCCTTGTACCCAGTGATGACGCCTTTGTGCTCGAGTTTCTGCACACGTGACTGTGTGGCGGACACGGAGAGCGAGGCTGCCGTAGCGAGTTGCGCAAGCGTCATGCGGCCATCATGTTCGAGTGATTCAAGGATAATACGGTCTTTGTCGTCTAACGCACACGCATCGCTTCCATGGTCAGTCATCATGCACACGCCTTCCAGAATGACCTCGTCAAATCCTCTATCCACAATAGGCGCATGCGGGCGGTTCTCCCTACGCCATGGGCCGATACGCCGAGCGCCCAAATGCGGACAGAGCGGGCACGGAGCGTCGCTCACCATGCATTGAAGGGGGCGCTTCCCGTGCTGTACGGGAAGCGCCCCCCTTCATGCTGTACGCGTACGCGGATCAGTGATCGGTATTGCCGTTGATCGCGCCACCGCCCTGCTGCAGAATCGCACCGAAGAAGTCATGGTTCGTCATCGTCTTCTTGAGGCGCGGCACGAGCGTCTGGTACGCCTGCTCGGGCTCAAGGCCGCCGAGCAGACGGCGCAGGCGGTAGATCACCGGCAGTTCCTGCGGGTCGGTGATCAGCTCTTCGCGGCGCGTGCCCGAAGCGTTGATGTCGACGGCCGGGAACATGCGCTTGTCGGCGAGCTCGCGGCTCAGGCGCAGCTCCATGTTGCCGGTGCCCTTGAACTCCTCGAAGATCACTTCGTCCATCTTCGAACCGGTTTCCACAAGCGCCGACGAGATGATCGTGAGCGAACCGCCGTTTTCGATGTTGCGGGCGGCGCCGAAGAACTTCTTCGGCGGGTAAAGCGCCTGCGCGTCCACACCGCCCGACAGGATGCGGCCCGAAGCCGGCGCCGCGATGTTGTAGGCGCGGGCCAGTCGCGTCATCGAATCGAGCAGCACGACCACGTCCTGCCCCAGTTCCACAAGGCGCTTGGCGCGCTCGATCGCGAGCTCGGCCACCGTCGTGTGGTCGGAGGCCGGGCGGTCGAATGTCGACGAGATGACCTCGCCCTGCACGGTGCGCTCCATGTCGGTGACCTCTTCGGGGCGCTCGTCCACGAGCACGACCATCAGGTACACCTCGGGGTTGTTCGTGGCGATCGCGTTCGCGATGTTCTGCAAGGTGATCGTCTTGCCGGCCTTCGGCGGCGAGACGATCAGGCCGCGCTGGCCCTTGCCGATCGGCGCGACGATGTCGATCAGACGGCCGGTCAGGCGGTTCGGCGTCGTTTCCTGGCGCAGGCGCTCGTTCGGGTAGAGCGGCGTGAGCTTGCTGAACTGCGGGCGGCGCGAGGCCTCCTCCACGCTCATGCCGTTGATCGAATCAATCGACTGCAACGGCACGAACTTCTGGCGCTGGTTGCGGCGGTCGCCTTCGTGCGGTGTGCGGATCGAGCCCTTGACGGCGTCACCCTTGCGCAGGCCGTACTTCTTGATCTGGCCCATCGAGACATACACGTCGTTGGGGCCGGGCAGGTAGCCGGATGTGCGGATGAACGCGTACGAATCGAGCACGTCGACGATGCCGGCCACGGGCACCAGGTCCGCGGGCTGCTCCTCGCGCTTGTCGTTGTCGCGGTTCTTGTTGCGGCGGTTGTTGCCGCGCTCGTTGCGCTCGTTGTTCGCGCGGTTGCGGCCGCGGTGCGGCGCCTCGGCGCGCGTGTTCGACGATTCGTGATCGGCGTTCTTGTGCACGGGCAGCGAGTCGAGGATCTCGTCGAGGTCCTGCGGCACCTCGCGCGGTTCGGCGTGGCGGTGGCGCGGCTGCTCGTCCACATCGGCGGCGTGGCGGCCGCGGCGTGGGCGGGGTTCTGCGTTGCGGCGGCCCTGCTTCTGACCGTCGCCGTGCAGGTCGAGCGTGCTGAGCAGGTCATCGGCGGCCTTGCTCGCGGCCTCGTCGTCGGTGCGGCCGGTGGCCGGCACCTCCGCACCGTGGCGCTTGCGCACGCGGCGTGCGGTGACCTTCATCTCCATGTTGCTCTGCGGGGTCGGCGACTCATCCTGGGCCGGCTCCTGTGCGGCGGCCTGTGCCTTGAGCGCGGGCTGCCGCTCCTCGGCGGCCGGCGCAGGCTGTTCCTGCTTCTTGGTCCTTTGGGCGGCGGCGCTCTCGGCCTTGGGGGCGCGCACGGTCACTCCGGCCGGGGCTTCGCCGCCACTGCGGGCGGCCTGCAGCGTTGCAATCAAATCACCCTTGCGCATGGTGGAGACGCCCCGCAGGCCCAGTTGCTTGGCCAGCTCTTTGAGCTCCGGGAGTTTCATCTCGTCTAGGTTTGAGGTTGTTGCCAATTGAGTTGTGCCTTTCTTTGGCCATGCATGAAGATCGCCATGGCTGAGCAAAGAGTTGTACGAACCAGCATCAGACGATGCCGTCGTCAATTTGGGGAATGCCCGGCATTGTTCCGCCGGACGTCCCCTACTGTACAACGGAACGGCGACTGTACGGCGCGCTATGCCCGCCGTGCGAGCGGCATGCGGGGCCTTCCTCCCCATGGAGGCCCCGCGCCGCCGGCCGCCGGTTTATGGGTTTATTTGGATTCGTGGTAGGACTTTTCGGTGTTGACGGACCACACGTTCCTCTTCGAGGTCCGGTGTTCCTTGATGTTGCCCACCGCTTCGATGGCGGTGGCCATCGAATGGTCCATGTTGTTGTAGCGGTGCTGGCCATTGCGGCCCACACAATACAGGTTGCCGAAGGAATCGAGGTATTCCACGAGTTCCGGCATCTGGTCGTAGGTGTCGAAATAGGCAGGATAGGCCTTCTTGACACGTTCGCGGTGCGCATCGAGCACTTCGTGGGCGCCGTTGATCACACCCATGCGGGTGAGCTCCTTGATGGCGAAGCGCGTGGCCTCCTCGTCGGTCATGTTCCAGAAGTCGTCGCCTTCCTCACAGAAGTATTCGAGGCCGATCCACACGGTGTCGTCGACGTCCTTGACGAGGTAGGGGCTCCAGTTGTTGAAGATCTGCAGGCGCCCCACCTTGTAGCCCGGGTCCTGCACGTAGATCCAGCAGTCCGGCACGATCGGCGGGTTGCCGAGCGTGGGGATGTCGGTCGTGTTCTTGAGCTTGAGGCGCTTGACGAGGATGCCCACCGTCACGAAGTCGCGGTATGGCAGGCCCTTGGCCACGGCCACCATGTCCTGCGGCGCTGGGTCCTGCTCGGTGTCGAGCGCTTCCACAAGGTCCTTCACCGGCATCGACGAGATGAACTGGTCGGCCTTGAGTGTGGTGCGCTTGCCTTCGGCGTCTTCGTAGTCGACAGAGGCGATCACGCCGTTCTCGCGGTGGATCGCCACCACCTTGGCGCCGGTGAGCACGGTCACGCCCGCGTCCACGCAGTTCTGTTCGACGGTCTCCCACAGCTGTCCGGGGCCGAGCTTGGGGTACCAGAACTCCTCGATGAGCGACGTCTCCACTTCGGCGTTGCTGCGTTTCTTCGGCAGCAGCTTCTGCACGGCGTTCTTCAGCACGCCCATGATGCTCAGGCCCTTGACGCGCTGCGAGCCCCAGTCGGCCGAGATCTCGGAGGGGTGACGGCCCCACAGCTTCTCGGTGTAGCCCTCGAAGAACATCGAATAGAGCTTGCGGCCGAAGCGGTTGATGTAGAAGTTCTCCAGATTGTCTTCCGGCAGCTTGTGGAACACGGACTTGAGGTACGAGAACCCGGCTTCCACCGTGATGCGCGGTCCCATCGCCTTGAGCGTGGACACGGAGAGCGAGATCGGGTAATCGAAGAAATGCTTGTTCCAGAAGATGCGCGAGACACGGTGGCGCTTGAGCATCACCTTGTCGGTCTTCTCCGGGTCGGGGCCGCCCGGTTCGAGCTCATGGCTGCGCCCCAGCTTCTTGTCGTCGTACGACGGCGCGCCCTGCAGCGGCAGCGTCTGCGCCCACCACTGCATGATGCGGTCGTCTTTAGAGAAGAAGCGGTGGCCGCCGATGTCCATGCGGTTGCCATTGTGGCGTACGGTGCGCGCGATGCCGCCGAACTCCTGGCTTTCCTCGAGCACCGTCACGTCGTAGCGCGCGTCGCCGCCATCCTTGATCAGTTCCCAAGCGGCAGTCAGCCCAGCGGGGCCGCCGCCGATGATGACTACGGATTCCTTGTCAGACACGCTGTTGCACTCCTTTAGGTTCACAGTGGCCGCCGGCGGCCTATGGTCATGGTCACCATGGTGATATGCGGGGATTGCCGGCGAACCTGGCTTGAAAACGCCACACAAGACGGCGCATCGTTGGATTTCACCTTACGATTGTAAGGCGTGGCATGACCATTGGCCCCACTCAGTTCGGTGTAGGCTGACGGATTCACATTCCTTCGGGAATGTCGATGTCGCTTTTCTGCACTTCCTCCACGTTCACGTCCTTGAACGTGACGATGCGCACGTTCTTGACGAAGCGGCTGGAACGGTACACGTCCCACACCCATGCGTCGGTCAGGCGCACGTCGAAATACACGTCCTGCCCTGCCGAACGCACGTTGAAATCCACTTTGTTCGCCAGATAGAACCGCCGCTCGGTCTCCACGACGTAGGTGAACAGCTTGATCACGTCGCGGTATTCCTTGTACAACGCGAGTTCGGCGTTCGTCTCATAGTTGTCGAGGTCTTCTGCGCTCATGGTGTCCTTTTGGTGTCCTTGCTCTCACTGGTCGTCGGCGTCGGTGTGCGCGCGGCGCTTCATGCGGTCGTGGCCCAACGTGCGCCACCACGCCTTCTTCGACGTGTTGCGCTCCGCCGAATTGTACGGCCACGTGTTCTCCGATTCGACCGCGTCCTGCGCGATGCGCTCGGAATCGGAGCGCATGCGCTCGCCGATCCCTGCCTTGTCTGTTGTGTCGCCCTGCGCGTCCGGCTCCATGACGGCGCCGGATTCGGCGAGCAGCTGCTGCTTGCGGATCGCGAGCGTGTGCTCATGCTGCGAAAGCGCCTTTTCCATGCCCGGGTTCGACGTTATGACGTGCATGCCGAACGCGTCCATCGCGCGCACCGGATCGAATTCGTCGTCGAGCGTGTCGAGCACGTTGAGGTCCTGGTATTTGCCGAGGCGGTTGTCCCACAGGGCATGGCGCGAGACGCCCGACGGCACGAAGCCAAGCGACTGGTAGACGGAGTACGACCGCGTGTTCTTTTCGGGCACCGCCACCCAGATGCGGTGCAACCCCAGGCCCTCCGGCGGTTCGGCGAATCCATAGGTCATGACGCGCGGCATCGCATCACGCGAATAGCCGCGCCCACGGTAATCCTTGCCCAGGATCACTTGGATGCGCGCCGAACGCGCCCAGCCGTCGATGTCGATGAGGAAGATCATGCCGAGGAACTCGGTCGCGCTCTGCGCGTCGACCGTCTCGCTTTCGCAGTCGTCGGTCGTGGTCATCAACGACCACGCGATCGTGCGGCGCTGTTCGGGGTCGTCGATGCCACTGCCGGCGTCGGTGCCGTTGGCCCAGGCCTCCGAACGCAGCACCCACGCATGCACGGCGGCGCGTTCGGCCACGCGGTCCTTGCCGGTGAGCCCCGAGGCGTTCACGTATGCGTCTATGGCGTCCATCTTCTCCAGGTCCTGCTGCGTGGCAGGGCGCAGATACACCATTTCCCCTCTGATATCGGGTATGTCAATGCGCGCGGGCAGCTCCCGCGGGCGGTCCTGTTCCCCCTGCAGACGGTCGTCTGTCTCAACCATGATCATTCCTTTAATCCTGTCATCAGAGAATCCCACATCCTCCAATCTTTCCATTGTATGCTAAGAGGTCGTCGAACAAACGCCGGATATACGCCGAAAAAACAGGTGTGCCTGCCCAGGGCGCACGGCCCCGGGCAGGCACACAGTCAGGCGGTCACGCGCACGCGCGCTCAGCCCTTGATCTTCTCCATGACGATCTTCGTGACGGCCTTGGCGTCCGCCTGGCCCTTCGTGGCGCGCATGACCGCGCCGATGATGGCGCCCATCGGCTTCATGTTGCCGCCCTTGAGCTTCTCCACCACATCCGGGTTCGCGTCGAGCGCCTCCTGCACGGCGGCCTGCAGCGCCCCATCGTCGGAGACGACCTTGAAGCCATGGGCCTCCACGACCTGCTCCGGCGTGCCTTCGCCCTTGAGCACGAACGCCACGGTCTGCTTGGCCAGCTTGTCGTTGAGCTTGCCGTCCGCGATCAGGCGCTCCACATCGGCCACGGCCTGCGGCGTGATGTCGAGCTCCTCGAGGGCCACGCCCTTCGCGTTGGCTTCGCGTGAAAGCTCGCCGAGCCACCATTTCTTGGCGCCGGCCGGCGTGGCGCCGAGCTTGACGGTCTCCTCGATCAGGTCGAGCGCGTCGGCGTTGACCACGTCGCGCATCTCGATGTCGCTGAAGTTCCACTCGCCCTTGAGGCGGTTGCGGCGCTCGCGCGGCATCTCCGGCATCTGCTTGCGGATCTCTTCCACATGCTCGGGCGTGATGTGCAGCATCACCAGATCCGGGTCCGGGAAGTAGCGGTAGTCGTCGGCGTCGGACTTCACACGGCCGCCGGCGGTGGCCTGCGAGGCCTCGTCCCAGTGGCGCGTCTCCTGCAGGATCTCGCCGCCCTTGTCGAGGATCGCGGCCTGGCGGCAGATCTCGTACTGGATCGTGCGTTCGATGCCGCGGAACGAATTGACGTTCTTGGTCTCCGAACGCGTGCCGAACGGGTCGGACGGGTCGCGGCGCAGCGAGACATTCACATCGGCGCGCATATTGCCCTGCTCCATGCGCGCGTGCGAGATGTTGAGCGCGCGCACGATGTCGCGGATCGCGCGCATGTACGCGCCGGCGATCTCCGGCGCGCGGTCGCCGGCGCCCTCGATCGGCTTCGTCACGATCTCGATGAGCGGCACACCCGCGCGGTTGTAGTCGACGAGCGAATGGTCGGCGCCCTCGATGCGGCCGTCGGCGCCGCCCACATGCGTGTTCTTGCCGGCGTCGTCCTCGATGTGCGCGCGCTCGATCGGCACGCGGAACACGGTGCCGTCCTCAAGCTCCACGTCGAGGTAGCCTTCGCCGTTCGTCGGCTTGTCGTACTGGGAGATCTGGTAATCGCGCGGCATGTCCGGGTAGAAGTAGTTCTTGCGCGAGAACTGGCTCCACTCGTTGATCTGGCAGTGCAGCGCAAGACCGAGCTTGATCGCGTAATCCACCGCCGCCTCGTTGATCACCGGCAGCGACCCCGGCAGGCCGAGGCTGACGGGGGTCAGCTCGGTGTTCGGCTCCGCGCCGAACGAGATCGGGGCCGGGCAGAACAGCTTGGTGTTCGTGCTCAGCTCGACATGCGTCTCCAGGCCGATGACCGGATCGAACTTCTTGACGGCCTCGGAATACTTCATGAGTTGTTCAGCCATAATTACTTTCCTGCCACCTTCACTTGTTCAGTCCATCGAGCCACGGCGTCTTGAGCGAGCTCCAGATCGGCGCGCCCCAGCTCTCCTCGAGCGCGGCTTCGAGCGCCGCCGCCGGCTTGTACATCACTTCGTCGCGCTGCTGCGGCGCGATGAACTGGAAGCCGACCGGCAGGCCGTCGTCGGACAGTCCGGCGGGGATGCTCATGGCCGGCACACCGGCGAGGTTGGCCGGGATCGTGGCGATGTCGTTCATGTACATGGCCAGCGGGTCGTCCATCTTCTCACCGAACTTGAACGCGGTCGTCGGGCTCGTCGGGGAGACGAGCACGTCGGCCTGTTCGAACGCCTTCTTGAAGTCGTTGATGATCAGTGTGCGCACCTTCTGCGCTGAGCCGTACCAAGCGTCGTAGTAACCGGCCGAAAGCGCGTAGGTGCCGAGGATGATGCGCCGCTTGACCTCGTCGCCGAAGCCGGCTTCGCGCGTGGTCGCCATCATGTTCGCGGCGGTCTGCGCCACATCTTCCGGCGGCATGACGCGCAGGCCGTAGCGCATGCCGTCGTACCGCGCCAGGTTCGAGCTGACTTCGGACGGCATGATGATGTAGTACGCGCCGAGCGAGTACTTGAAGTTCGGGCACGAGACCTCCACGACCTCGGCGCCCATGGCGGTGAGCATGTCGACCGCCTCATGGAAGCGCGCTTCGACGCCCGGTTGGAAGCCTTCGCCGTTGAGCTCCTTCACGAGGCCCACCTTGAGGCCCTTGAGGTCGCGGCGCTGGCCTTCGCGCGCGGCAGCGACCATCGGGCGCGGACCTTCGGGAATCGACGTCGAGTCACGCTTGTCGTGACCGCCGATAATCTCCTGCAGCAGCGCGGAATCGAGCACGGTGCGCGTCACGGGGCCGATCTGGTCGAGCGAAGAGGCCATGGCGATCGCGCCGAAGCGCGAGACGCCGCCGTACGTCGGCTTGACGCCGACCGTGCCGGTCAGCGCGCCCGGCTGGCGGATCGAGCCGCCGGTGTCGGTGCCGAGGGCGAGCGGGGCCTCGAACGCGCTGACGGCCGCGGCGGAGCCACCGCCGGATCCGCCGGGCACGCGCTCCACGTCCCACGGGTTGCTCGTATTCTGGTATGCGGAATGCTCGGTCGACGAGCCCTGCGCGAACTCGTCGAGGTTCGTCTTGCCGAGCAGCGGCATGTGCGCGGCCTTGAGCTTCTCAATCACGGTCGCGTCGTAGGGCGGAATCCAGCCTTCGAGGATGCGCGAGGCGGCCGTCGTCTGGATGCCCTTCGTCACGATCATGTCCTTGATCGCGATCGGCACGCCGGCGAGCTCGGGCAGTTCGGCCTTCTCGCTGTCAGACAGATTGTCGAACGCGTCCGCCTGCTCAAGGGCGGCTTCGCCCGAGACGGTCAGGAACGCCTTGATCGATGGCTCTGCGGCGTCGATCACGTCGAGCTGCGCGGAGACGAGGTCACGGCTCGTGATCTCCTTGGCGCGCAGTTTCTCCGCCATCTGCACGGCGGACAGTTTGACGAGTTCAGTGGTATCGGTCATGTCACTCCTCCCCCAGGATCTGCGGCGCCACGAACATGCCGTCGGCGGTGGCCGGCGCGGCGGCCAGCACTTCGGATTGCGGCAGTGGCGTGACTGGCACGTCCGGGCGCAGGTATGCCTCGAGCGGCACGGGGTTGGCAGTCGGCTCCACGTCCGCGGTGGCGGCTTCCTGCACGGAGTCGATGGCGTCGGCGATCACATTGAGCTCGCTCTGCATACGAGTGATTTCCTCGTCGGTGAGCGCAATGCGAGCCAGATCACCCAGATGGATAATTTCTTCGCGTGTGAATGTTGGCATGCCTCTTACTATACGAACCAAATGTGACGAGGCCCGCGCTACTTGACGTCGCGCTTGGCGGTGACGGCCGCGCCGGCGGCATAGACCGCCACAGCCCATGCCAGGAGGATCACGCCGGCCCAGCCCCATGTGGGCTGGAACGGCTGGGTCGATCCGACCGTCATGGCGGCGCCCATGCTGTTGGCGAACGACGAGGCGCCGGCGCCGATGAACGATTCCAGTGCCCTGGACGGCAGGCAGTTGTTGACCGAGACGATCCACGCGAAGCGGTCGCCGAGCAGTTGCGCGAGCTGCAGAATCGACGGCAGCAGTGTGAACAGTCCTACGACGCACAGCACACCGCCCACGGTGGAACGCAGCATGGTGCCGAATCCCATCGCCATGACCGCGGTGAGCGCCATCGCGAGCGGCACGCCGAGCAGCGTGACCCACGGCAGCGCCGCGGGCATCGCCTGCGTGCCGGTCGAGATTGCGCCGTGCACCATGAGCCATGCGCAGCCCCACGCCACGAGCACGCCCACGAACGAGGCGAGGAAGGTGACCGCGGCCAGTACGAGCGTCTTCGCGTCCATGAACATCGCGCGCCGCGGGTTCACGGTGAGCGACGTGATGATGGATTGGCTCGAATACTCGCTTGTCATGACCATGACGCCCAGGATGCCGACGATGAGCATGCCGTCGGTCGCGCCGGTGCTCGCCGTGGTCCATACGTCTTCCATGCCCACCGGCATGGCTTCCTGCGACGCCATGAAATTGAGGAGCCAGCCGATCATCAGGCTGTTAACGGCGAAGAACGCCACGCACAGCACAAGCAGCACATAGGTGGACATGGCGCTCCACATCTTGCACCACTCCGAGCGCACCGCGCCGGCGAAGGTCAACGTGTGTACGGGCCGGTGCGCGGCATGGCGTTCGGCCGGCTGGGTTGCGCTCATCGCGCACCTCCGTTCTGCGGCTGTTGGGCGGCCTGCGCAGCAACATAGCGCGCATGCCCGTGGGTCAGTTCCATGTACGCCTGCTCAAGCGAGACCTGCTGGCGCACGAATTGGTATGCGATGATCTGGTGTGCGGCGAATCCGCGCGCGACCGCGGCGAAATCCGCGCCCTCGATCTCAAAGGCGCGCGCGTCGGCAGGGTACCCCGAATCCACCGGCTTCTCGGTGATGCGCACCGTGGGCGACGCGGCGAGCATCGCATGCATCTTCCCGGCGTCCGGCGTGACGACCGAGAGCAGGTGGCGCGAATGTTCCCTCACGAAGTCGGCCACGGTTCCGGTGCGCAAGATGCGCCCCTCGCCGATGATTACGAGATTGTCGGCGGTGAGCGCCACCTCGTTCATCAGGTGCGAGCTGAGCAGCACCGCGCGCCCTTGTGCCGCGCAGTTGCGGCACAGGTCGCGCACCCATTTGACGCCCTCGGCATCGAGGCCGTTCACCGGCTCGTCGAGCACGAGGTTCTTCGGGTCGCCCAGCAGCGCCGCCGCGATCGCGAGGCGCTGGCTCATGCCGAGCGAGAATTTGCCCGCCTTCGTCTTCTTCACACTGGCGAGGCCTGTCAGGTCCATGACCTCGTCCACGCGGCCGCGCGCGATGTTGTTCGTGTAGGCGAGCGCGCACAGGTACGCGTAAGCGGAGCGGTTGCGCGGCGCACATTTGGCGTCGAGCACGGCACCGACCGAGCTCATCGGGCTCGCCTGCCGCATATACGGCACGCCATCGATCAGCGCGGTGCCGTGGTCGGGCGTAATCAGCCCGAGCAGCACGCGCATCGTGGTGGATTTGCCGGCGCCGTTGGGCCCCAGGAATCCGGTGACCGCGCCGTTTGCGGCCACAAAACTCACATCGTCCAACACGCGGTTGGCGCCGAATGTCTTGGTAATGCCCTGTATCTCGATCACGCCGCAAGGCTAGCATGCGCGGGTGGTGCCGTGCGGGGCGTCGTTCACACTGTGTCTGCGTGTTGGCTGATCCACGCGTGCATCGAGACGGCCGCCGCTGCCCCGGCGTTGATCGAACGCACCGAGCCGAACTGGCTGATGTACACCACATCGTCCGCCAGATCGATGGCCTTCTGTGACAGGCCAGGGCCTTCCGCGCCAAAGAGCATGAGGCAGCGTTCGGGAAAATCATAGGTCTCGATCGGCGCCGCGCCTGGCACAATGTCGAGCGCGATGACCCTGGCGTGTTGCGCCATGTGCAGTTGGTGCCGGGCTTGCTTGAGCCCTGCATGCAGGTCGCCGGCGCGGGGGTCGCCGGGCGCCAGTTCAAGCAGCTGGGGTTCAAGTTCGGCGATATGCCGTTCGGCTTCGGCGCGCTCGGCGGCGATGCGTGTGTGCCAGTCGTCCACAAGGTCCTGGATGGAAGGGTGGTTGACCACGTGCTGGTAGAGCTCGGTCATCAACGCGCCCTTGCGGTTCCATTTGTGCGGGCCGACGATGTGCACGCGGTTCGCGGTGAACGCGTTGGCTGTGCGCACCATGGAGCCGATGTTGAAGTCATGGGTCCAGTTCTCCACGGCCACTTCAAAAGGGTGCCTGCCGCGCGCATCCAGGTCGGCCTTGATCGCCTCGACCGTCCAGTAGCGGTAGCGGTCGAGCACGTTGCGGCGGTCGCCCTCATCAAGCAGCTGCGCGCTGAACCGCGGGTCGGCGGGGCGGGG
>SKEB01000560.1_pt1 | contig 28932 bp, 21 predicted proteins | sample 4826561 | NCBI WGS metagenome assembly SKEB01 (sample SAMN11008820, study PRJNA524170) | human gut metagenome | biome: Human fecal sample; material: Feces; isolation source: fecal sample from pouch patient p17 | host: Homo sapiens | place: Israel: Tel-Aviv | collected 2016-03-29
CATCTTCCGCAGTAAGATAAGACCAAGAGTACAGAACAAAGTATTCTTGGTTTTTTTATATATTAGGAAAGTACTTTCCTAATATATAAAACCGTTCTGCTTGGAAAATAATATTGGAAAAGAAAAGAAGAAGAAAATTAAAAAAATAAAAAGGAAAGAGAAGAGTTTTGTCGAATATATATAATAGAGTATTCTTTAAACATTAAGCGGAGGCACTCATGTACTACTCAGAAGAACTGATTGAAGAAGTAAGATCAAGGAATGATATTGTAGATGTGATTTCCGGATATGTCCGGCTGCAGAAGAAAGGCAGCTCTTATTTTGGATTATGTCCGTTCCATAATGAGAAATCACCGTCTTTTTCTGTGAGCAGACAGAAGCAGATGTATTACTGCTTTGGATGTGGGGCGGGAGGGAATGTTTTTACATTTCTTATGGAATATGAGAATTTTTCTTTTGTAGAAGCAGTGAAGTTTCTTGCGGACAGAGCAGGAATCGAACTTCCGGAGATGGAATACTCGAAAGAAGCGAAGGAAAAAGCAGATTTAAAGTCTACGATTCTTGAGATGAATAAGCTGGCTGCAAAGTATTTCTACGTACAGCTGAAATCAGAGCGTGGAAGTCAGGCCTACAGTTATCTTAAGAACCGTGAACTCTCAGATGAGACGATCACAGCGTTTGGACTGGGATTTTCGAACAAATACAGTGATGATCTGTATAAGTATCTGAGAGAGAAGGGATACAGTGAAGACCTGATTCGACAGGCCGGACTGATCAACACGGATGAACGTCAGGGTGTGTACGACAAGTTTTGGAATCGTGTGATGTTTCCAATTATGGATGTCAATAACCGTGTGATCGGATTTGGTGGCCGTGTGATGGGAGATGGGAAACCGAAATATCTGAATTCACCGGAGACAGTCGTTTTTGATAAGAGCCGGAATCTTTATGGTCTGAACCGTGCCAGAACATCAAGAAAGCCATACTTTCTTCTTTGCGAAGGATATATGGATGTGATCTCTCTCCATCAGTCCGGATTTACGAATGCGGTAGCTTCATTGGGGACTGCATTGACAGCAGGGCATGCAGCTCTGATCAAGCGTTATGTCCAGGAAGTTTATCTGACTTATGACAGTGATGAAGCCGGTACAAGAGCAGCACTTCGCGCAGTGCCGATCTTGCGGGAGGCCGGGATTTCTGCTAAAGTTGTAAGGATGGATCCATATAAAGATCCGGATGAATTCATTAAGAACCTTGGAGCAGAAGAATATGAGAAGCGGATCCATGCGGCGCGTAATGGATTCATGTTCAGCCTGGAGATGCTGGAGAAACAATATGATATGAATTCTCCGGAAGGCAAGACAGATTTCTTCAGGGAAGTGTCGAGGAGACTGCTTGAATTCGAAGATGAGCTGGAGCGTAACAACTATATCGAAGCTGTTGCAACAGCATACCGGGTCAGCCGGGAAAGTCTGGAGAAGATGGTCGCAAAGATGGCTGTGAATGCCGGAATGGCGAGACCGGTCGCAAGACCGAAACGGGCAGAGGGATCTGAGAAGAAGCAAAAGGAAGACGGAATCCTTACTTCACAGAAAGCATTGTTGACCTGGATGATCGATGATGACAGGCTCTTTGATCAGATCAGTCAGTACATAAGCCCGGGTGATTTTACAGAAAGTCTGTATCGGACGGTTGCAGAACTTTTATATGAGCAGAGAAAGCAGGGAGCCTTGAATCCTGCGAAGATACTGAATCATTTCACAGAGGAAGAAGATCACAGAGAAGCAGCCTCTTTGTTTAACACAAGAATCAAAGAGCTGAAGACAAAGGAAGAGAGAGAACAGGCTTTACAGGAGACGATCCTGCGGGTGAAGAGTTATAGCATTGAGCATCAGACAATGAATCTCGACCCGACAGATATGCGGGGGTTACAGCATTTGATGGAAGAAAAACGGAAGCTGGAGAACCTGAAGAATTTGAATATTACAATTCAATAAGGATAAAATAAAACAAGACAGGCTGCGGATGCGCGCAGCGAAGGAAGGAAGAACACATGGACGATATTACACAGAAATTTCTTGAGAGATTGAAAGACCTGGTTGCACTTGGTAAAAAGAAAAAGAGCATACTGGATGTCCAGGAGATCAATGATTTTTTCAATGATATGGAACTCAATGCAGATCAGATGGAGAAGGTATTTGATTACCTTGAGGCAAATAACATTGATGTGCTGCGCATTAGCGGAGATACACCGGATGAGGTGGATGTAGATCTGGATGACATTATCATATCTGAGGAAGACGACGTGGATATGGAGAATATCGACCTGTCAGTTCCGGAAGGCGTGAGTATTGAAGATCCGGTCCGTATGTATTTAAAAGAGATCGGTAAGGTACCTCTTCTGAGTGCAGAACGTGAGATTGAGCTTGCACAGAGAATGGAAGAAGGCGATGAGGAAGCCAAGAAAGAGCTTGCAGAAGCGAACTTAAGACTTGTAGTCAGCATTGCAAAGAGATATGTTGGAAGAGGCATGTTATTCCTTGATCTGATCCAGGAGGGTAACCTTGGTCTGATCAAAGCAGTTGAAAAGTTTGATTATCACAAGGGATATAAGTTCAGTACTTATGCTACATGGTGGATCCGTCAGGCGATTACAAGAGCGATTGCAGATCAGGCAAGAACAATCCGTATCCCGGTTCATATGGTTGAGACGATCAACAAGCTGATCCGTGTATCCAGACAGCTTCTTCAGGAACTGGGAAGAGAACCGCTTCCGGAAGAGATTGCCAAGGAGATGGATATGCCGGTAGAACGTGTACGTGAGATCCTGAAGATTTCACAGGAACCGGTTTCTCTTGAGACACCGATCGGTGAAGAGGAAGACAGCCACCTTGGAGACTTTATCCAGGATGATAATGTACCGGTTCCGGCCGAGGCAGCTGCACAGACACTTCTGAAAGAGCAGCTGGATGAAGTGCTGGATACATTGACAGAGAGAGAGCAGAAAGTCCTCCGTCTTCGTTTCGGAATGAATGACGGAAGAGCACGTACACTTGAAGAGGTTGGACGAGAGTTTGATGTAACAAGAGAGCGTATCCGTCAGATCGAGGCGAAAGCACTCCGTAAGCTCCGTCACCCAAGCAGAAGCAGAAAACTGAGGGATTATCTGGATTAATGATGGAATTATCGAAAAGATTACAGGCGGTCGCAGATCTTGTGACCGCCCATTATAAATTAGCGGACATTGGAACGGATCATGCATATATTCCGATTTATCTGACACAGCAGAAGAAGATTACAGAAGCAGTTGCACTTGATGTCAATGAAGGACCACTGCAGCGAGCAGAGGAACATATCCGCGAGAATGGACTTGAAGCAGAGATAGAGACAAGACTTTCCAATGGATTTCAGGCATTACAGCCGGGAGAAGTCCAGTCTGCGGTCATCGCAGGAATGGGCGGCGGACTTGTGATCCGGATCCTGACAGAAGGAGCGGAAGTGGTGCGAAAGCTTGAGGAGTGTATCCTTCAGCCACAGTCAGAGATTGAGAAAGTGCGGGCATTTCTTCTTGAGAAGGGATATGAATTTCTGGAAGAAGATATGGTCTGTGAAGATGGAAAATATTATCCTATGATGAAGGTAAGACCACCGGTAGCTGATACAGCAGGCGAAGATACAGAAGTAAAGTGCTGGGATACGGTTCAGTTAAAATATGGAAAGCTTTTGCTGGAGAAACAACATCCGGTACTCAGAGAGTATCTGGAAAGAGAGATACGCATTTATCAAAGTATTTTAGAAGGATTGAAAGCGAAAGATTCTGACCGGATCCGTCAGAGAAAAGAAGAATTGGAACAGGAACTTGTAGAAGCAGAGAAAGGGATGAAATATTATGCAGTGTAAAGAGATTATACAGGTAATAGAGGCAACATTCCCGCGAACAGCAGCTTTGGGATTTGACAATGTAGGACTGCTTGCAGGACGTTCAGAGAAAGAGGTGTCCAGAATTTATCTGGCACTGGATGCAACAGATGTTGTGATCGACCGTGCAATCAAGGAAGGCGCGGACATGCTGATCACACATCACCCGCTTTTATTCTCAGCAGTAAAGAAAGTGACGGATGAAGATTTTATTACAAGAAGAATTGTGAAGCTGATCCAGAATGACATTTCCTATTATGCAATGCATACGAATTATGATGTGCTTGGTATGGCAGAACTGTCCGGAAAGATCATGGATCTTCAGAATGGGGAAGTGTTAGATGTTACCTATACAGATGAAGAAGGAAATCCGGAAGGAATCGGAAGAATCGGTAATCTGGAGAAAGATATGACATTGGAAGAGTGCTGTGTCTACGTGAAACACAGACTTGAACTTGGAGGTCTGAAAGTATTTGGAGATATGCAGAAGAAGGTACATCGTCTTGCAATTTCTCCGGGATCAGGAAAGAGCTCGATTGCAGTTGCTCTCGAGAAGGGGGCAGATGTTCTTGTAACAGGAGATATCGGTCATCATGATGGAATTGATGCAGTAGAGCAGGGGCTTGCAGTGATTGATGCAGGACATTATGGCACAGAATATATTTTTATTGAAGATATGAAGCAGTTCTTTGAGAAGAAGCTTCCGGTGCTGGATGTACTTACAGATCCAATCGAGCATCCGTTCCAGATCATATAATCAGAAGTGAACGCATAATAATGTTCAGCAGGGCAGCTGTGGGAAGAAAGCAGTTCACAAAGACAGTGGAGGTGGCTGAGAGTTGGAAAGTCAGAAATGTAAGGTTACGATAAGCGGAAAAGAGTATCTTTATGAGAAGGGGACGTCTTATCAGGAGATCGCGAAGGATTTTCAGAAAGAGTATAAACATCAGATCGCACTTGTGATGCTGGATGGACATCGTCTGCAAGAACTTAGAAAACAGGTTTCCGGAGACTGTACGCTGCAATTTATTACAACACAGGATACGGCGGGGTATGACACGTATCGAAGAAGTGTCTGCTTTCTTTTTATTAAGGCAGTACACGATGTGATTGGCCATGAGTGTCCGCAGCAGGTGCGTGTACGGATTCATTTTTCATTAGGTGCAGGATTTTACTGTACGGTGGAAGGAATCGATCATGTGGGAATGGAATTCCAATGGAAAGTTGAAGAACGCATGTATGAACTTGTACAGCAGAGACTTCCAATCACAAAAGAGTTGATCCATACGGAAGAGGCAGTGGAATTATTCCATCGATATGGAATGTTTGATAAAGAACGTCTGTTCCGGTATCGGAGGAGTTCCCACGTGAACCTGTATGCCATGAATGAATTCCGTGACTATTATTATGGCTATATGATGCCGGATACAGGAGATTTGAAGTATTTTGCATTGTATCTGTATCAGGGCGGAATCGTACTTCAGATGCCGTTGAAAGACGAACCGGAGAAAGTCCCTTTATTTGTGCCAAAGGATAAGCTGTTTCGTGTACTCAGTGAGTCTGTGAGATGGGGAGACCAGCAGGGGATTGATACCGTCGGCGCGCTCAATGACATGATCACGCAGGATGATATGCGTGAGATTGTTCTTGTGCAGGAGGCATTCCAGGAGCGCAAGATCGGAGAAATCGCAAAGCAGATCGCAGATCGTCCGGGGGTAAAGTTTGTTCTGATCGCAGGACCTTCTTCTTCCGGCAAGACAACATTTTCACATCGCTTATCCATTCAGCTCAGAGTGAACGGGCTTCATCCACATCCGATTTCTGTAGATAATTATTTCGTGGATCGAGAGAAAACACCGAAAGACGAGGATGGAAATTATAACTTCGAATGCATTGAAGCAATCGATGTGGAAAAGTTCAATGAGGACATGAGCAATCTGCTGGCAGGCGAGGAAGTCTATCTTCCGGTTTTTGACTTTAAGACCGGTAAACGGAATTTTGAAACAAAGCCAAAGAAACTCGGTGAAAATGATATCCTTGTAATCGAAGGAATCCATTGCCTGAATCCGAAGCTGACAGAACAGTTATGTGATGACCGGAAATTCAGGATCTATATCAGTGCATTAACACAGTTGAATATTGATGAGCATAACCGGATTCCGTCTACAGACGGACGTTTGATCCGAAGACTTGTCAGGGATGCAAGAACAAGAGGGGCATCGGCGACAAAGACCATCTCAATGTGGCCGTCAGTGAGAAGAGGAGAAGAGAAGAATATTTTCCCATATCAGGAATATGCAGATGTGATGTTTAACTCTTCCCTGATCTATGAACTGGCAGTGTTGAAACAGTATGTGGAGCCGTTGCTTCTTGGCGTAAGCAAAGACTCTCCGGAATATGTTGAAGCAAAGCGGTTGTTGAAATTTTTGGATTATTTCGTAGGAATCGGAAATGACACTGTGCCAACGAATTCACTTTTGAGAGAATTTATTGGCGGTGGATGTTTCCATGTCTAATGCAATAGAAAGATAGAAGAAAGAGGATACATAGAAAACTTGTATGTGACAAGAATTTCTATGTATCCTCTTTGCATTAAGATACCTCTTTGTTGATCATATCCTGCAATAAGCAGAAATATACAATATCTAATCCTAAAATCGAGAGAATCAGATAGAGAATAGAAGAATTCCCCTGTATTCCTCTGATGCGGTCACAGCGTTCTCCCATCTTATAAGCCCAGTAAATACCATAGATTCCACAGGTGATCAAAGAAAATAGGAATACCATGCCTCCGCTTGTTGCCTGTGGCTCTCCGGCCAGCTGATTCACCTCATCATTCAGCTTGATCATCCAGTAGATACTGTAGATGCCGCAGGTGAGAAAAGAAAAAACAATTGCAAGTACAAGATTACGCGGCATAATGCCTGCAGTTGCCCCGTTCCGGTAATAATTGTTCTGATTATAGTTGTTCTGGTAAGCATTCTGGTAATATGCATTCTGCTGGAACTGGCTTTCCTGCTGCTTTTGATTCTCCTGTGTATGAGCATTATCATTAGGAGCAGGAAGCGGAGCACCACATTCCTGACAGAAAGAAGCACTGTCTTCGCAGAGTGAATTACATTTTGGACAGATTTTCATAGAAGATTCTCCTTTGCATGAATTAGTTCGAAAAATGTCAGAAGTTGACAAGATCCTTCTGAAAAGTATCGTAGCATAAAAAGATACAAGTTACAAGAAATGTAGCCAAGTTTTAGGATATCTTAAGATATTCGATAGAAATAAATCCGGAATATGCATAATATTCTTCCTTTTTCTTTCAAAAAGTTTGTGGTAGAATAGTAATGTTTCTGAAAACAAAACATGAGGAGATGAAAGTATGCCAGTATTTGACTTTAACAGTGCACCAGAAGATAAGAAAGAAGTTCAGTGTACTTATACAACATTTTGTTCCAACGAAGACCATGCAACACCGGAGTGTCCGATTCTTGTTCTGGATAACCAGAACCGGAAGTGGAATCATCATTCCTGCGGTGTATTTACCAATCAGAATAAACAGACCGCATTTGAGTTTGATGAAAAGGACGGAACATGCAGTGCAGATATCCTGAAAGTGGATGCACGTTTTATCAGTCTTTTAAAATGGCTTGGAGAAAATCACATTAATGTACGTCTTTCCGGAGAAAATAAGCCGGATGGTTATGCCGTTTACAGAATCCGTGAGATCGCATTTGGCGGCGGAACAAAATTATCTGCTGAGGACGGCTTCCTTCAGTTTATGATCGAGCGGCTGTTTGCAAGTGATGCGCCAAAAGAAGAGATCAATGATGACGAGCAGGAAGAGTCCGGAGATGATATGAAGCTTACAAGTATTCAGAGTATTACAGACTTTATGACGTGCGCAGGACGTACACTTCCGGATAACATTCGTCTGTGGGCAAGAAGAAATCTTGCAGTTGCACGTTCTCACGAGGTCTCTCAGGAAGAGCGCCGTCACGCACAGAGAGCACTTTCTATCATGATGAATATTCAGTGGAAGAGTAATTACTTTGAAGCAATCGATCCGGATGAAGCGAGAAGAATTCTGGATGAAGAGCTGTATGGAATGGAGAAAGTAAAGCAGAGAATCATAGAGACAATCATTCAGATCAACCGTACACACACACTTCCGGCGTACGGACTTCTGCTTGTCGGACCGGCAGGAACAGGTAAATCCCAGATTGCTTATGCCGTTGCAAGAATCCTTAAACTTCCTTGGACAACACTGGATATGAGTTCCATCAACGATCCGGAACAGCTGACAGGAAGTTCAAGAATCTATTCAAACGCAAAGCCAGGTATTATCATGGAAGCATTCTCCATGGCAGGGGAATCCAATCTGGTATTCATTATTAATGAGCTGGATAAGGCGGCATCCGGAAAGGGAAACGGAAACCCGGCAGATGTTTTACTTACACTACTGGACAACCTTGGATTTACAGACAATTACATGGAGTGTATGATTCCTACCGTTGGTGTATATCCAATCGCTACAGCGAATGACAAGGATCAGATCAGTGCACCGCTCATGTCCCGTTTCGCTGTCATTGATATCCCGGATTATACACCGGAAGAGAAGAAAGTAATCTTCTCCAAATTCGCACTTCCGAAGGTGCTGAAACGCATGAGCCTGAAGGCAGAAGAGTGCATTATGACAGATGAGGCACTCAATGAAGTGATTGAACTTTACTCCAATACATCAGGAATCCGTGATCTGGAACAGGCAGCAGAACACATCGCAGCAAATGCGCTGTATCAGATTGAAGTGAATCATGTGGAGAAAGTTGAATTTGATGCAGAGATGGTAAGAGAACTGCTTGGATAGAGTTGGGCTTTGTCCTCAATCTGAAAAAAATGAGCTCTGGAAAGTTTTGGCTTTCCAAAGCTCATTTTTTCAATTCCTACTGTCTATAATACTGTAGGAACTCTCCAATCTTACCAACCGCCTCTTTCAGTACTTCAATACGCGGCAGATAAACCACGCGGAAATGATCCGGCTGATGCCAGTTAAATCCACTTCCCTGAACGATCAGGATCTTCTTGTCACGAAGTAGATCAAGAGCAAATTTCTCATCATTCACAATATTGAACTTTTTCGTATCAATCTTCGGGAACATATAAAATGCAGCCTGCGGTTTTACTGCGCTGATTCCCGGAATATCCGTCAGAGCCTTGTAAACATATTCACGCTGCTCGTAAATACGTCCACCCGGAACAATATAATCATTTACACTCTGGTGTCCGCCGAGAGCTGTCTGCACAATGGACTGCGCCGGAACGTTAGAGCAAAGACGCATGTTGGAAAGCATCTTGATTCCTTCGATATAGTCTCTTGCAATATTTTTATTTCCGCTTAAGATCATCCATCCGATACGGAATCCGGCGATCATATGAGACTTGGACAGTCCGCTGAATGTTACGCAGAACAGATCCGGTGCAAGAGAAGCGATAGAAACGTGCTCTTTTCCATCCATAACAAGACGGTCATAAATCTCATCAGAGAAAATGATCAGCTGGTGCTCTCTTGCGAGATCTACAATCTGCTGCAGTACTTCCTTCGGATAAAGAGCACCGGTCGGATTGTTTGGATTGATGATAACAATCGCTTTTGTACGGTCATTGATCTTCTTACGCATATCTTCGATATCCGGATACCAGTCAGACTGCTCATCACAGATATAGTGCACAGGCTTTCCACCGGCAAGTGTAGCACAAGCTGTCCAGAGCGGATAATCAGGAGACGGGATAAGAATCTCATCTCCTGTATCCAAAAGAGCAGACATGGTAAGATTGATCAGTTCACTGACACCATTTCCTGTGTAAATATCGCTCATCGTTACATTCGGCAGGTGCTTTAACTGGGCATACTGCATGATCGCTTTTCGCGCAGAGAACAGACCGGCAGAAGCAGAGTAGCCTTCGCAGTCAGAAAGCTGACGGCTCATGTCATAGATCACCTCATCCGGTGTACGGAAGCCAAACGGAGCCGGATTTCCGATATTAAGCTTCAGTACATGAGTTCCCATCTCTTCCATTCTGGCAGCCTCATCAACAACCGGACCTCTCACATCATATAATACATTATTTAACTTGGATGATTTCTTGAATTCTCTCACTTTCATACCTCCTGAATTATCTGCGGATGTCTGTATCTTATCAACATCTGACAGTGTGGAATCATTATTATTGTTTAACCAGTCAGGATCAACCTGCAGGGCATCTGCCAGAAAATGTAAGATGTCGGTACGCGGGATTGTCTTCCCGCTGACATACTGGCTGACATGACTTTTCCCAAGTTTGATCCCTTTCTGCTGGGCAAGACGAACAAGATCAACCTGCTTCAGGCCTTGCTCGTTCATAGCGGCTTTTAATCTGTCTGCAAAGGTTTCCATAAAGCTCCTTTCTGGGGGCATCCTTCCGGTGGTCAGACCCCATTAATAAAGTATTAACAAAATACAAAGTTCAATTTAAAATCTGCTTTAATACGAAAATCTCTAAAAAGTTCAATTTAAAAGTTCAAAACTTTAGTCAGAGTATACCACGATAAATGAAAAAGTTCAATAAAAAAATTACTGTTATAGAAAATCCGCAAAATCACGGTATCATTAAGAAAATATGATATACTAAAAGTGTTTATTACAGCAAAATACAAAGTACACAGAACGAAGGGAAACAGGGAAATGATTCTTGAAAATGAAAAAATAAAACAGGCATTGGAATATATAAAGGAAGAAGATCCGGCAACGACTCAGGACACGCTCAATATGTGTCAGATTCCGGCACCTTCTTATAAGGAAGAGAAAAAAGCGGAGTATATCCGGGAGCGGTTCCGGGAGATCGGGCTTAGGGATGTCAGGATTGACGCTGTTGGAAATGTGCTTGGGATCTGGCCGGGAACCGGTGAAGGACCAAGTGTAATGCTTGCAGCACACACAGACACAGTATTCCCGGAAGGGACAGATCTGACGATAAGAAAAGAAGGGAATCGTTATTATTGTCCCGGCATTAACGATGACACACATGCAGTGGCGGAGATGATCGCAGTGGCGAAAGCAATGATCCATGCAGATCTTCACACAAAAGGGGACTTGATCTTCTGTGCAAATGTGTGTGAAGAGGGACTTGGAGATCTAAGGGGCGTGAAGTATCTGTTCGGATACGACAACAAAGCTTCAGAAGAATGTCCAGAGGTAGATGCATTTGTCTCGATTGATAACCAGTATACGGGCGGGGTGATCTATACGGCAACAGGAAGTCACCGTTATGAGGTGACATTTACCGGAAGAGGTGGTCACAGTTTCCAGAACTTTGGCATTCCTAATCCAATCCATGCAATGGGACGAGCCATCGCACAGATCGCAGAATTCCAGGTCCCGAATGAGCCGAAGACAACATTTAACGTAGGCGTGATCCAGGGAGGAACTTCTGTAAATACAATTTCAGGTTCTGCATCCATGCTGGTAGACCTTCGTTCGGACAGCGAAGAAGAGCTGAACCGATTGGACAAAGAACTTCATAAAGTGATCAAACAGGCAGTGGAAGAAGAAAATGCAAGATGGGATGCTTCAAAGCCGCAGATCAAAGTGCAGATCGAAGGACGCGGTGTGAGACCGGCGGGGGCACAGCCAAAGGACTGTGCAATCGTGAAAGCAGCATTCCGGGCGGCAGAACTGTTGGGGATTGAACCGGAGTATCGGTATGAGAGCAGTACAGATGCGAATATCCCGATCAGTATGGGAATCCCGGCAATCACTGTTGGAAGAGGTGGAGAAGAAGACGGAATCCATACCCTTCAGGAATGGTACGAGCCAAAAGAAGCATGGCTTGGACCACAGAGAGATTTGCTTCTGATGATTCTGCTTGCCGGAGCAGAAGGAGTCTGTGAGCCGGCTATAGAAAAAAGATAAAAAATCTTAAGAAAATATCAATGTCTTTTTAGGCACATTTCCTGTATACTGATGGTATGAGAGAATATTTTGTGCAGATTGTACCGGGTGTTTCGGAGATTTTTATCTTTTGCACAAAAAGAAGAAAAATAAAACAAAGCAGGAGGGCAAACGATGCGGGGAATCAGAAAGCAGTCATCCGACACACAGAGTTCCAGTCAGCCGAAAGAAAAAAGAAGATTGGATACAAAACAGAAAAAAGGAATGTTGATTGGTGGAGGAATCTTCCTTGTGGCAGTGATCGCCCTGATCCTTGTGAAGAATCTGACAGGTGGAAGTGGAGCAGATGGAGAGAATGTTCTTTATGCGGATTCCGTCGGAATGATCACAGGGACAGGACTTGGGACACAGAACCGTTTTACAGGAGTGGTTGAAGCACAGGATACGTTGAAACTGACACTGGCAGACAACCAGAAGGTAAAACAGATCTTTGTTGAAAAAGGGCAGGAAGTAGAGCCTGGAACAAAGTTGTTTGAATACGATACAGAAGAGCTTGCCATGACATTAGATCAGGGAAAACTGGAGCTTGAGAAGATCACGAACAACATCAGCAGCCTGAATTCACAGATCGCGACACTTACAACGGAGAAGAAGAGTGCACCGGCCAGCGAACAGCTGTCCTATACGACACAGATCCAGGAACTTCAGATGGAGATCAAGCAGGAAGAGTACAATTATAAAGTAAAAGAGCTGGAAGTAAACCGTACACAGAAGAGCCTGGAACAGTCTACAGTAACTTCTACAGTTGCCGGAATTGTACAGGAAATCAACGAACAGCAGGGAACAGACCCTTCTACAGGAGAGTCCAAACCGTTTATGAGTATCCTTTCTACAGGAAAATACAGAATCAAAGGAAAGATCAGCGAGCAGAACATCGGAGATCTGACACCGGGCACACAGGTGACGATCCGCTCCAGAGTGAATGAAGATGAGATCTGGACAGGTACAGTAGATAACGTAGACACAGAGAAGCCGGAGAACAGTTCCCAGGATTCTATGAGTTATGGTTCTGAGAACAGCGATAATCAGGCAACAAAATATCCATTCTATGTCACATTGGATACAGTGGATGGATTGATGCTCGGACAGCATGTCTATATCGAGACAAGTACTTCACTGGAAGCAGACAAGATGTGGCTGATGCGTGACTACATTGTAGACGCAGATTCAGATCATCCATATGTATGGGTAGCAGGAGATAATGACAAGCTGGAGAAGCGTTCTGTTACACTTGGAGAGACGAACGAAGATATGGGAACCTGTGAGATCGTAGACGGACTGAAAGCTTCTGATTACATTGTATGGCCAAGCGAGGAGTGCAAAAAAGGTGCAGCTGTTGTGAAGAACGATTCAGGTACATCAGGCAGTACTTCAGATATGTCAGGAGCCGAGGGCGGTTACGAAGAACCTGTAGAAGAAAATGCAATGCAGGAAGGAGTTCCGGGAACGGAGGAGAGTGTGGATGAATAAAAAGAAAATAATCAAGATCGGCATTCCTGTGGCAGCAGGCTGTATCGTTCTTGCACTTGGAATCGGTTTCGCAGTGAAGAACAGCGGAAAGGCTGTTAAAGTAGCTCCTGTCAGCAGTTTGAATTCCGGCGGCGGGTACGATGATAGCGGGATTGCAAGTTACGGAACCGTCACAACGAACCAGAAGCAGGACATTTACGTGGATGATACTATGCCGATCACACAGGTTTACGTGAAAGCCGGGGATACGGTGAAAGTTGGAGACCGTCTTGTGGCATATGACACGACACTTTCTTCCCTGGAACTTGAGATGAAAGAAATGCAGATTCAGGGGATTGACCTGAACATTCAGAACCTGCAGAAAGAGATCACCCAGCTCAAGGGGACGAAGACCGCGAAGGCAGATACAGGGGTATCCGTCGTGCAGACAAGCACAGCAGGAGAACAGCAGCCAACTGTACAGAAGATGAGTGCTGTAAAGACAACCATTCTTAATACATCAAAAGAGGATGAGAATAAAAAACCGGATGGCGATACCTCGAAGGATGATACGACAAAAGATGATACGACAAAAGATGACAACACAAAAGACGATGCTTCGAAAGATGATAATGCGAAGGATGACACATCCAAAGATGATAATAAAAAAGACGATGTACCGTCTTCCGCAATTGAGCGTCCATTCCCTGAAGCATTAAAGGGAAAAGAGGTTTACAGTGAGATCACATTAGATTCTGTTCCTTATAATAAAGAAGATGCAGACGGAACAATGGAAAAACCGTATCGTTATCTTTGTGCACCGGGGGTAGCCGTAAATGCACCGTTTATGCTCAAAGTATTAAAAGAGGGTCAAGTGTGTGCCTTTGATGTAGTAGATAACGCAGAAGCGCCGACAAAATTCTTATCCTGTTGGATCCTCGATGGAAAAACAGGACAGGTGGTCATACCGGATTCACAACCAACTCCAGACCCGGAGCCGACTCCAAATCCAGAGCCAACTCCGGAACCAGAGCCAACTCCGGAACCGGATATTTCAGAAGATCCGGTTATCCCAGACACCCCGGACCTCCCGTCAAAGGAAGAAGTGACGAAGCAAATCAAGGAGAAAGAGCAGAAGATCAAAGATCTGGATCTTTCTAAGAGATCCGCTGAACTGGAACTGAAAAAGCTGAAGAAAAAGGTCGGGGACGGCGTGATTAAAAGTACGGTAGAAGGTGTAGTCAAAGAAGCGACTGACGAAGCGTCTGCAAAGAATGAGAACAAACCGGTTGTCAGCGTTGTCGGAGAAGAAGGTTTCTATGTGACCGGAAGAGTCGGAGAGACAATGCTTGATCAGATCAAAGAAGGAATGACTGCGACTGTAATGTCCTGGCAGTCGGGAGAATCCTACGAAGCGACAGTTACAGGTGTTGGCAACTCACCGGTAAGCGATTATTCCACAGGAGAGAACCAGAATCAGTCCTTCTATCCGTTCACGCTCGTGATCCACGGAGACGCAAATCTCTCGAATGGTGAGTCTGTGAATCTGTCGATGAATGGAATTGCAGCAGGTAGTGATGGATCAATCTATCTTGAAAAAATGTTTGTCCGCGAGGAAGGAAACCGCTATTATGTCTACAAGCGGGGCGATAACGGCAGATTAACAAAACAGTATGTAGAGGTTGGCAAAAATATGTACAATTCACTGGAGATCACCTCCGGCCTCACAATGGACGACATGATCGCGTTCCCTTACGGCAGAGATGTTAAAGAAGGCGCAAAGACACAGGAAGCAGATACCCTGTACGACTATTATTAAGAAGACTGAACAGTATCAAAATGAAAGAGAGTGAGGTGCCATTATGTTAGAAGACATCAGACTGGCGTTTCAGGGAATCTGGAATCATAAATTAAGATCTGCGCTCACAATGCTCGGAATCATCATAGGAATCGGTTCCATTATAGCAATTGTGTCCACGATCAAAGGAACGAATGAACAGATTAAGAAGAATCTGGTCGGTGCAGGAAATGACGCGGTAAATGTACAGCTCTATCAGGGTGACTGGCCGATCGATCTGCAGTATCAGTCACTCCCGGACGGAGTGCCGGAGATCTCAGACGAGACATTGCAGGAAGTCGTTGAACTCCCGGAAGTGGAGACAGCGTCTTTATATCATACAAGAAATGAATACGACGCAGTTTACCGCGGCGCAAAGTCATTAAGTAACAGCGTGATCCTTGGAATTGACAGAAATTACCTGGATGTTTACGGATATCAGGTAACCAAAGGAAGAGGATTAACAGACAAAGATTATTCCGAAGGACGAAAAGTAGCCTTGATAGACAAGACAACAGCGGCAAGTTTATTCGACAATGCAGATGTGATCGGAAGAACGATCGAAATTAAAGGAGAACCTTTTGTTGTCGTTGGAATGGTTGCAAAGAAAGCAGAGTCCCAGCCGGTAATCAACTCAATGGAAGATTACTACCGCTACATGTCAGATGACCAGAGTGGAAAGATCATTATTCCGGATAATGTATGGCCGGTCATCTACCAGTATGACGAACCACAGAACCTTGTCGTGCGTGCAAAAAGTACAGATGATATGACAACGGCAGGAGAGAAAGCTGCAGATATTTTAAATGCTATGCTGACAGTTTCAGATGATACCGTGAAATACAAAGGAGAAGATCTGTTAGAACAGGCAACACAGATCCAGGAGATCAGTAACTCGACAAATCAGCAGCTGATCTGGATCGCCAGCATTTCCCTGTTAGTTGGTGGAATCGGAGTTATGAATATCATGCTCGTGTCGGTTACAGAACGTACCGGCGAGATTGGATTAAAGAAGGCACTCGGAGCGAGAAAGCGCAGAATTCTGACACAGTTCCTGACAGAGGCGGCGGTGCTGACACTGCTTGGAGGAATTATAGGTGTTCTTGGAGGAATCGCACTTGCGTACATTATATCCAAAGTCTCAGCAGTTCCGGTAGCGATCAGCGGAGTTTCGATTGTGATCGCAGTGCTGTTCTCTACACTGATCGGTATTATCTTCGGACTGATCCCGTCCGTGAAAGCGGCGAACATGAATCCAATCGAGGCACTTAGACATGAATAAAAAAACAGTGGAAAAAGAAAATACTTGTTTCAATTTCCTTCCATATCTGTTATAGTATGTGTTAATTAAAAGAGTCAGGAGAATCTGAGTGATCGGATTCTCCGTCTTTCTATGCAAAGAGAAAATAGCAATTATTAAAAGGAAAAGAGAAAAGGGGCATGTAGATTTGAGCAGCAGTACATTCGAAGGAAAGAAAAAGACAGAGAACGGAACAAAGAGGCTGATCTTCACAGCAGTATCTATCTTGCTGGAGATTGTCTTCCTTCTCTTTCTGTTCACAAAGGTAAGTGAATACGCAACCATTATTGACTGGGCAACAAGAATCGTGGCAATCTTTCTTGTGCTTGGACTTTACAGCATGGATAAGACTTCATCGATGAAAATGCCATGGATCATACTGATGCTTGCATTCCCGATTCTTGGTGTGAGTCTTTATCTTCTCGTAGGTCTGAACGGAAGCACGAAGAAGATGCGGGCGAGATATGAAGAGATTGATAAAAAACTGCTCCCATATCTTCCGGATAACAGACAGATTCTCGAATGGATGAAAGAAGAGAGTCCGCAGGCGGGGGCAATCGCTTCTTATCTGACGAATTACTCTTGTTACCCGGTTTATCAGAACACAGATGTTACATATTATGATGAGGCGATCAAAGGGCTGGATGCACAGCTGGAGGATCTTTCAAAGGCAGAAAAGTTCATCTTTATGGAGTATCATGCCATCGAAGACGAAGAGGCATGGCAACGGATCCAGACGGTACTTGAAGACCGTGTGAAAGCAGGCGTAGAAGTTCGTATCTTCTATGATGATATGGGATCGATCTGGTTTGTGAACATGGATTTTGCAACAAAACTGAAATCTTTAGGAATCAAATGCCGTGTATTTAACCCAATTCTGCCGGGACTGAATATGTTCCTGAACAATCGCGATCACCGGAAGATTACTGTGATTGATGGAAAGGTTGCTTACACAGGTGGATACAATCTGGCGAATGAGTATTTCAACATCACACATCCGTATGGAATCTGGAAAGATACCGGGATCCGTATGGAAGGAGATGCAGTCAAGTCTATGACAGTAGCATTTCTGGAAATGTGGAATGCAGCCGGAAATGTAAAGTCAAAAGAACTTGTACCGGAGAAATATGTGATCAACCATGCATACCAGGCACAACAGCGTGGTTATGTCCAGCCATACGCAGACAGTCCGCTCGATGATGAGCAGGTAGGTGAGGAAGTCTATATCAGTATGGCGAATAAAGCAGAGAAATACTGCTGGTTTATCACCCCATATCTGATCATTACAGACGAGATGACACATGCACTCACACTGGCGGCAAAGCGTGGTGTTGATGTACGTATCATAACACCGGGTATCCCGGACAAGAAGATGGTCTACAGTGTGACCCGTTCCTTTTACCATAATTTGGTTAAGCATGGAGTCCGTATCTATGAGTGGACACCGGGATTCTGTCATGCGAAGATGAGTGTGGCAGATGATAAAATGGCGACCTGCGGAACAATCAATCTTGATTACCGCAGCCTGTACCATCACTTTGAGAATGGATGCTTCCTGGCAGATTGCGACGCAGTGCTGGAGATCCGGGATGATCTGATCCGCACGATGGGAGAAAGCAGAGAAGTGACCGAGCAGTATAAAGAAGGAAGAAGTGCGGGCTTAAGACTCGGACAGCTGATCTTACGTCTGTTTGCGGAGCTGCTCTGATAATATGACTGCTTGCACGATGTGCGAACAGTAATCTGATAATATCGTTTGTGGGTTGAATTTGCACGGGATTGATTGTATAATGAACTTGATTGTTGAGAAATTAACAATAGTTTTTTTATGAAATGGATGGTCTGCCGGTCAGAAGATACTGAACCCGACAGCCGGATATGAACTTTATTTTATGAAGGAGGAATCAACGATGATTACCTGGAACAATTTGGATAAGCTTACTTCTTATCAGGAACTTGAGAAGACAGAAAGTGTAGACCTCGCAGCAGTGATGGCCGGAGAGAACGGAGCAGAGCGTGTGAAGAACTACAGCGTTCCGATGGCAGAAGGATTAGCATACAATTATGCAGCGAAGAAAGTGGATGACACAGTTCTCGCAGCTCTTGAGAAACTGGCAGAAGAAGCACAGCTGACAGAGAAGTTCGAAGCACTTTACAACGGAGAAGTTGTGAACACAGGAGAGAAGCGTCTCGTACTTCACCACATGACACGCGGACAGCTCGGAGATGCTGTTGAGGCTGACGGTGTAGACAAGCGTACTTTCTATGTAGAGCAGCAGAAGAAGATTGCTGAGTTCGCGAACAAAGTACATGCAGGTGAGATCACAAACGGTGCCGGAGAGAAGTTTACAACAGTTGTTCAGATCGGTATCGGCGGAAGTGACCTCGGTCCTCGCGCAATGTACCTTGCACTTGAGAACTGGGCAAAGAAGAATGATACATTCAAGATGGAAGCAAAGTTCATCAGCAACGTTGACCCGGATGATGCGGCAGCAGTTCTGAATTCTGTAGATGTTGCTCACTCCATCTTCGTACTTGTATCCAAGTCAGGAACAACACTTGAGACTCTGACAAATGAGTCCTTTGTTAAGGATGCTCTTAAGAACGCAGGACTTGACGCATCCAAGCATATGATCGCAGTAACAAGTGAGACTTCACCACTTGCCAAGAGTGATGATTACCTTGCAGCCTTCTTCATGGATGACTATATCGGAGGACGTTTCTCATCTACATCAGCAGTTGGTGGAGCCGTACTTTCCCTCGCATTCGGACCGGAAGTATTTGCACAGTTCCTTGACGGAGCAGCAGCTGAGGATAAACTGTCCCTCAATAAGAATATCAAAGAGAACCCGGAGATGCTCGACGCACTGATTGGTGTATACGAGAGAAATGTGCTCGGATACCCAAGCACAGCAGTACTTCCTTACTCTCAGGCACTGAGCCGTTTCCCAGCACATCTGCAGCAGCTGGATATGGAGTCTAACGGAAAATCTGTAAACCGCTTTGGTGAGCCTGTTGATTACGTGACAGGACCGGTTATCTTCGGAGAGCCTGGAACAAACGGACAGCACTCCTTCTATCAGCTCCTTCACCAGGGAACAGACATTGTACCGCTTCAGTTCGTAGGATTCAAGAACAGCCAGATCGGTACAGATGTTGTGATCCAGGACAGCACAAGCCAGCAGAAACTCTGCGCGAACGTAGCTGCTCAGATCGTAGCATTTGCATGTGGTAAAGAAGACGAGAACCGTAACAAGAACTTCGAAGGAGGACGTCCTTCAAGCATCATTATCGGAGAGCAGTTAACACCAGCATCTCTCGGAGCACTGCTTGCTCACTTCGAGAACAAGATCATGTTCCAGGGATTCCTGTGGAATGTAAACAGCTTCGATCAGGAAGGTGTTCAGCTCGGTAAAGTCCTTGCAAAACGCGTACTTGCACATGAGACAGACGGAGCCCTGAGAGTATTCAGTGATCTTCTGAACATCTAATCGAATTATATAAGTAAAAAGTATAGGAATCGTGCTGTCGGTGGAGAGTTCTGCTGACAGCACGATCTTTTATATATTAGGAAAGTGCTTTCCTAATATATAAAAAACGCTCCGCTTAGGATGCACACTGCGGCGTATAATGTAAGTGTCGCAAGCGACCGCCGCAGGCGCAAGAATGTGCCGAGACACATTCTTTGTTCAAGCAAGGATTTTTTAAAAGAGAGAGGAAGCAAATGAAAAAGCGAAGGATCAAAGGAATTCAGATGATTCCATATGGACTTCTGGCCGGAGTCATGACAGAAGATTCAATAGAAGAGAGGCAAAGAGAAGTCCGCCTGACAGAGATTTCATCCGAAGGATTCCGCATCCGGCTTTGCAGGAGAGGGAAAGCAGAGGAGAACATTTATCCGAAAGCATTCAAGATCTGCTTCTATCAGATGGATCAGGCAGAGTATCGGGAGATTGAAATTCGTCATTTTCAGACAGAGGCTGGGGAACAGACAGAATTCTATCAAGCCTATGATATTTTTACAGTTCAGGAAGATTATAAAGAAGCCTTTCAGAAGCTCTGTGTTGAATACAGCCGATACATTTCGCTCAAGCTGGAACAGGATGATGCACATCTGGCGCAAGAAATGACCGGTTATCCCGCGCAGGACGAAGAGGAACATTTCAAGAATGAAACAGAACAAAATAAAGCGTGGTTTCAGAATGCGGAGATCTTCCAAAATCTGCCGGCAGAATTAGCGGTAGAACTGGATCATCCGAAACTATACGAACAATATCTGACCAGACCGATTGAACAGTTCATGAAAGAATACTGGCAGCAGCATGGAATCAAAGATGCGCGGATCCTGGGAAGACAACCGGACCGGTTGTATATCGGCAACCAATTCTGTCCACATCTATTTCCGAAAGAAGAACAGTTCTTTGCACTTCTTGAGAAAGCAGATAAAGAATGGCTGGAAGTGACCGTTGCCTTTTCCTTTATTCGGGAAGACAGGCTTGCACAGACAGAACAGCTGTTGACACGCCTGGATCAGTGGCGTGAACAACAGGAGACTTCCGGGGCGGAGAAGAAACGACTTGAGGTTGTAGTCAATGACTGGGGAATGGCACATCTTGTGAAGCGGACAGAACATCTGATCCCGTGTCTTGGGACGCTCTTAAATAAGCGGAAGAAAGATCCGAGAATGTCCTACAAGATGGGAGATAAGACGCTGTTGGAACAGAATAATCTGAATGCAGGATTTTATCGCACCTATTTGGAAGAAAGCTTTGGAATCAGCTGTTATGAGTGGGAAAGCTGCGGTTATACACAGGAAATACCGCAAAAGATACAGAACCATCTACACGTGCCGTTCTATCAGACAAATACATCGAGCTATTGTACACTTTGCGCTGTGCTGGAACACGGTGAACGTGGAAAACAAAGAGAGAGACAGGAATGTCCGGCACCGTGTCTGGAACATAGCTTCTTCTATCCAAAGCATTTATATATGAAGGGAAAATACAACAGTCTGTTCGCATTGGATAAACATCTGCTGGATGAACCGGAGCAGTTGAAGAGAGAACTCGGAATAAAATGGAACCGTCTTGTGGTCAATCTATTGTGAAATGTGAAAAACAGAAGGATGATGGAAGAATGGAGACACAGAAAAGAAAACAGAATGAAAAAGAAAAAGTAGAGCGAAGGATGAAAATCGTTGCAGGACTTGGCTCTATAGATGAATATATTCCATATGTCCAGGCAGGAGCAGATGAATTGTTCTGCGGATATGTGCCATATAACTGGACAAAAAAATACGGAACCGTACTTCCACTGAACCGCAGGGAAGTGCTGGCTTATAATGTGCAGCTCGGTTCTTTCAGTGAATTAGAGATCCTCTCAGCAATGATCAGGAAGTACAGAAAGCCGGTGCATATCGCGATGAATTCCCTCTATTATATTCCGGAACAATATGAAGAGATTGCAGACATTGTAAAACAGTGTATGAAAATCGGATTCGACAGCTTCATCCTTGCCGATCCGGCATTGATTTTGTACTTGAGACAAAAAGGCATATCCTGTAAGATCCATCTTAGCGGTGAAGTCGGAGAAATGAACCGGGAGGCAATCAAAGTTTTCCGGGAAATGGGAATCGACCGGATCATCTTCCACAGGAAAAATACAGTTGCATCAATGCGGCAGATGATAGAAGCTGTAAATGCAGAAAGACTGGAATTCGAGGCCTTTGCATTGAACGAATTGTGTCAGTTCACAGGAGCATTCTGCAATTCCCTTCACTGTGACGAGATGGGTTATCTGTGCAGGACAACCTACTGGGGAGATGCTGAGATGGAAGAGCGTATGGAACGAGTGATAAAAAGAACATTGGAGATAGAAGAGCAACAAGAGCAACAATATCTCTGTGGGAAGAGTGGATGTGCTCTGTGTGCGCTGCCACAGCTGGAGGCGGCAGGGATTACCCATCTGAAACTGGTTGGACGAGGAAATTATGTGAAAGATATGATCCGGGATATTCGGAATCTGAAGGCTGCGCTGGGGCTTCTGGAGTGGGATCAAAGAGAAGAAAAAGAGGCAGGGAGATATATCGATCAATTGAATAAGAAAATCTTTGATGGTCAGCCGTGTGGGAATAATTGTATTTATAATCCGGGGCAGTTTCTTTGAGGTGTATAGGGAAAAAGAGAAAAGTTCAGAATAGAAAAAAAGCGTATTTCGTGGAGTAGATTACTCTACGAAATACGCTTTTTCTTTAAATTGTTTCAAATCTTAGTATAATTATCATGTTTAGTCTACTCTTTTCAAACATTTATGTCAATGCATATACGTTCATTTCATGAATTTATACAATCTCTTAGCAAAAAAAGTCGAAAAACAGACACTTTCGTCATTTTAATCTCCTTTTTTGAATGGATTTTTATCTATTCGCCGTCAAATTTATGGTCAATTATCAGTCAATTTACAAGCTATCAGATCAGAAAATCAAAAATATTTATTTTAAATTATCTAAGTTGTTTCGTTCTTTTGCAATCACATGTATTTAAAAATTAATCATAATTACAAATTTCACAGCATTTATTTACCGTCAATTTTTTGGTCAGACACCTGAAAACCCTTGATTTCCAAGGCTTTCCGTAAAAATTTCGTAGAGTAATCTACTCTACGAAATTTCATGCAAAAAGGGTGGAGACTTATGGGAAGAAGACCAGCAGATCTGTCAGGAAGAAAGTTCGGCATGTTGACAGCCAAGTATGCGACAGAGAAAAGAGATAAACGGGGCTCCGTTTATTGGCATTGTGTCTGTGATTGCGGAAATGAAGTTGATGTGACGGCAGCAGGTCTTGTGCATGGTAATTATCATAGCTGCGGTTGTTTACAAAAGAAGAACCGTCAGGAAATTGCGCAGAGACGACATCTCGTAGACGGAACCTGTGTTGAAGTACTAGAAAAAAGAAAAAGCAGAAAAGATAACATGAGTGGTTTTCGTGGCGTTTTCCAGTTGAAGAATTGTAATCGGTATCGTGTGGATATTGGGTTCAAGGGAAAACGCTATTATGTTGGTCTTTTTGACAATTATGACGAAGCGGTGCAAGCAAGACTTGCAGCAGAGAATCTGATCCACAATGGTTTCATTCAGAAATGGAAGGAATGGAATGAGAAAGAGAAGGAAGATCCGGAGTGGGGGGAGAAGCATCCGCTTGTGTTTGATGTGAAGAAAGAGGATGGGGAGATTCGGGTGAGTGTGTGATAGAGATATAGGTTTTATGAAGATGTGAAATACCATTCTGAAACACACAGGATGATTATATTGAAAAATACCTTGCAGAAAAAGAACTGAATCTGACAGGAACGCTGGATGCTAAGGCTGCATATGCTGATGCGGATTTTGTTGTAATAGTGGTTCCAACCAATGTCTACTCAACAAAATCAGTCGCGGTCTGATGGTCTATGGTGGAGTTGAATATACATACAAATATACACCTTTTTGCATAAATATACGCCACATTTTACTGTGAAAATCATGTGTTGAGTAGTAGGTCGTTAATAATGATAACTGCATTTATCTGCGTGTCGTTGAGTAACGGTCAAAAACTACTAATATTCCGTTGTGCAGACATCATAAAAGATGACTAAATCATTGTGCAGGTTGCAATAAGAATGATTGGGCTGTTTGTATGATTATTACAAAAATTCTGGATTGGGAATAATTGGCAAATTAGGTACAGAAAAACAGGTCTACTCAATGACATAACACTTTGATATAAAGGGTGGAGAAGACGGCGAACAAATATGCGCCGGGGAAATGTAGTGAAAAGTTCGACTGATTTTATTGAGTGAACCTGTCTGGATGAAGATATGTAGAGAAGTAGAGAAAAAGGCCGTGTGATGAACACACGGGAGATTTAGAGAGAAATACCATCCGATGAGGGTGTGTAGATAGATGAAAATCTGGGGACGAAGGAGTTTAGAGGACATGAAAGTATGTTTGGTTGGTTCGTCAGGAGGACACCTGACGCATTTATATATGTTGAAGCCATTCTGGAAGGACAAGGATCATTTCTGGGTCACTTTTGATAAGGAGGATGCAAGAAGCCTACTCGAAGGCGAAAAAATGTATCCGTGTTACTATCCGACCAACAGAAGCCTGAAAGCCCTTATCAAAAACACAAAGATTGCTTGGAATATATTGCATAAAGAAAAGCCAGACTTAATTATTTCCTGTGGTGCAGCTGTTGCGGTTCCGTTCTTTTACATCGGAAAGATGATGGGAGCAAAACTGGTCTATATCGAGGTTTTTGATCGAATTGATAAGCCGACAATGACGGGAAAGATGGTTTATCCCATTGTGGACAAGTTTGTTGTGCAGTGGGAAGAACAGAAAAAGGTTTATCCAAAGGCGGTTAACCTTGGCAGCATATTCTAAGTAGGGGACGAGAAAATGATTTTTGTGACAGTAGGAACACATGAGCAGCCGTTTAATCGGCTGATTCAAAAGATAGATGAATTAAAGAAAGATGGCACGATTCAGGATGATGTGATTATCCAGACGGGCTTCAGTACATATGAACCGAAGTATTGTCAGTGGAGCAAGTTAATTTCATACCAGCAGATGGTAAAAAATGTGGCGGATGCCCGTATTGTGATTACTCATGGTGGTCCGGCCAGTTTCATCATGCCGCTGCAGATTGGTAAAACTCCCATTGTTGTGCCACGTCAGCATCAGTTCAATGAGCATGTAAATGACCATCAGGTTGAGTTTGCGAGGAATGTGGCTCAGAGAATGGGAACGATTATCCCGGTAGAAGATATTGAAACATTGGGAGACATCATAACGAACTACGATCAAATTGTTGCTGGCATGGGACATGGCATGAGCAGTAACAATGCCAAGTTTAATGAAGAACTTGAGAAACTGGTAGACGATTTGTTTGGTGGGGAAAACTGATGAAAGAATTACTAATAATGGCAAAGTCACTTGGTGGCGGCGGATCTGAAGTGGCTTTGATAGAATTAATTAATGCACTTCCCGAAGCGCATTATAATATAACACTTGTATTGCTTGATTCGGACAATGAATATGCTTACCGTCTAAAAAAGAATGTTAATATTGTTCAGCTGACTTTTAATAATTCTTTTGCAAAATCACTAGTATCAATGTATGCTTTTCCAGCAAAGGTGTTGAAAAAATTATCGATTAATTCATTTATTCCATATTACGATTTTGTTTCGAATTGTGTGACAAATGTCTTTGAAAAGACTTATGACATTGCTATTGATTTCTACGGATATGGTTCATTTGTGACGGCTTTCTTGGCGACAAAAATACGAGCAAAGAAAAAGGCAACATGGCTTCATGATGAAAAACCATACTGGATGAAAAGCGTTCAAAAATACTTATGCGAATATGACAAGATTTATGGCGTGTCCCAGGCAGTTGTTGATGCATTTTGTAGAGAGTATCCGCATTATAAAGATAAGGCTGCCGTATTTTATAATGTAATTGATATTGAAGAAATCAAGCGAAAGTCTGAACAAGATGAGACAATACCGTTCAAGGAAAGCTTTAATATTGTAACTGTTGGTCGATTGACAGAACAGAAAGGCTATGACATTGCTATAAAAGCAGCAAGCATTTTGAAGAAGAGGAAAATCAATTTTGCATGGTATGCTATTGGTGGTGGAAGAGATGAGAAAAAGCTAAAAAAATTAGTGGAGAAGTGCTGTCTGGAAAATCAATTTATGTTTCTCGGTCGTAAGAAAAACCCGTACCCATATATGAAACACTGTGATTTATATGTTCAGCCATCTCGCCATGAAGGGTATGTAATTACTCTAGTAGAGGCGCGTGCGTTATGTTTGCCAATTCTGTCTTCAGACATTCCTTCGGCAAGAGAGCAGATACAAGATGGCATCAATGGATATATTGCGGATTTAAGTGCGGAAGCCCTAGCAGACAAAATTGAGTACTTGTATAACAATCCTTCTCAAATGGAAAAGACTGTTGAGCATTTGAAAGAACATCCGATTGATTTCTCTACTGAGTTGCTGAAGTTAGAAAAAATTTGAAAAGAGATTGTTTATGAGAAAAACTAAAGTAGTAATGATAACTTCATACTTTGATAGAAATGGTGTGACATCCCAGGTAATGAATTATGCTACGAACCTGAATAAAAATAAATTTCAGGTATCGATTGCAGCTGGGGAACCTTATGACATCGGTTACGAAAAATTGTGCCAAGAGAATAATATAGAATTATGCAAGTTGCCCCGAAAGCAAAAGAATGTATATGCCTATTATAGGACGATTTATTCTTTCCTAAAAAAAAAGAAACCAGATATTGTTCACGTACATGGCAGCAGTGCATTAATTACCGTAGAACTATTAGTCGCTATGTTAGCAGGAGTGCCTGTTCGGGTTTCTCATAGTCATAATACAATTTGCTTACATCCGCTGTTACATAAAACACTAAAACCGCTTTTGAAAGTGGTGTCAAATTGTTATTTAGCTTGTGGTGAACTTGCAGGAAAGTGGATGTATGGTGATGGAGCGTTTAAGATTATTCCGAATGCTTTTGAGACGAATGCATTTGTTTTGAATTCAGAGACTAGATTATCGATTAGAAAAAAACTAGGGGTAAGCGATAATTTAGTAATTGGACATATAGGAAAATTTAACTACCAGAAAAATCAAAATTATTTGATTCGCGCTTTTGAAAAACTGTCGCATAAAGATGGTAAAGCAATACTGCTTTTGGTGGGAAATGGACCAGATTTGGCGGAGATAAAAAATCAGGCACAGCATACAACCTGTGCAGATCGTATTGTCTTTTGGGGAGAAACTGCAAATCCAGAAAGTTTATATTCTGCTATGGATATCTTTGCTCTACCTTCTAGATTTGAAGGGCTGCCTGTAGTACTTCTTGAAGCACAAATTTCAGGATTGCCTTGTATCGTGTCGGATAAAGTAACACGAGAGGTGGATTTTGGGGATATCATCTGGAAATCAATAGAGGATGATCCGCAGATATGGGCGGATACTATTTTCTCAATGAGGGAAAGGACGGATGAACAGAGAAAGCAATATCGGTCAGAATATGAAAAACAAATTGCACAGTATGATATTCAAGAATCCGTAAAATTAGTTGAAAATATTTATGTATATGAACTAATAAAAAAGAAAAATTAAGAACAAAATGTTAACGATTAAATTACCTATAGTTTATGAAAGGATATTACTATGCCTACATATGAAGGATTAAGGCTGAAAGTATTAAAGTGCTGGCGACTTGGATTTTCAAATTACAGAAAAAAGCAGCTTAAATCTACCGATTTTACGATTATCTCTAATAACTGCTGGGGCGGGATGATTTATGAAAGCTATAATTTACCGAAAGAATCTCCGACAGTAGGAATGTTTTTTATTGCAAAGGATTATATTGAATTTTTATCTGATTTAAAGGGCTATGTTAATGGAACAATGACTTTTATCAAGCCAGAGGAATCTCGATGGAAAGATATGTCGCAGGTCTCAGGAGATAAAAAATTTGGCTCTTATCCTGTTGGAATTCTTTCCAACGGAAGAAATTCAATTGAAATCTTCTTTTTACACTATCACAGTGAACAGGAAGCAAGAGAAAAGTGGGAGCGTCGAGTACAGAGAATTAACTGGAATAAACTATTAGTGAAGTTTAATGATCAAAATGGCTGTACAGAGACAGAAGTGGACAAGTTTATGAAGATGCCATTTAAGAATAAGGTGTTCTTTACTTGTAAGCACTGGCCAAATGAAAATAGGGGGGAATACACGGTTATTCATCAGTTCCCCAAGCATGAGTTTATAATGGCTTCTTATGAGCCGTTTGGAAAGAGTAAGTATGTAGATATTACAACTGTCATAAACCAATTGTAAAAATGTTACTGTTTTCTGTGCCTGTTTGTTTGTGACAGATTTGACGGGAGGATTATGAAGATATTTCACAAAAGTTGCATTTTTTTATCGAGTGTATGGAAGGTATTGTGCTCTAAAATTTGCACCAACGGTAAGTTTCAAGCAACATGGATTAATTCAATTAGAGGGGGCTTAAGATTGAAATTTTAGGTGATGGATGCGTTACTGTTGGACATTTTTTAATGTCAAGAGGCCCGCTTTATTTAAAATCTGTAGATGGCGGGAAAATAACTATTGGTGAAAATGTATTTTTTAATCATAATTGTTCACTCACTTGTGCAGAAAGTATTGTAATTGGAAATGGTTGTATGTTTGCTAACAATCTTGTTATCATTGACCATGATCATGAGATTGGAAAAGATGGTGTGACAGGAACACTTGCTTCAAAAGCCATAATTATTGAAGATCGAGTTTGGTGTGGGGCAAATGTTACAATAACAAAGGGGATTCATATTGGAACGGGTGCTGTTATTGGTGCAGGTGCTGTAGTAGTAAATGA
>SKEB01000561.1_pt1 | contig 28842 bp, 15 predicted proteins | sample 4826561 | NCBI WGS metagenome assembly SKEB01 (sample SAMN11008820, study PRJNA524170) | human gut metagenome | biome: Human fecal sample; material: Feces; isolation source: fecal sample from pouch patient p17 | host: Homo sapiens | place: Israel: Tel-Aviv | collected 2016-03-29
ATATCTTATTTATATGAATTAATATCAATCATTTTCGGGTTCTGTGCAGCCTGTTTGTGTTCGCTACCAGCGTAAACATACAAGTTGTTCAGCAATTTAGCTCCCAGAATATTCTTAGGAAGCATGCCCTTCACTACTTTTTTCAGTAATCTCTCTTCACCGTTCGGTTTTGTAATCAAACGGGCAGGAGTCATTTCTCTCTGACCACCAGGATAACCAGTATATGACAAATATACTCTGTCATTCCATTTGTTACCAGTCAGTTTTACTTTGTCTGCATTAATGATGATAACGTTATCACCGCAGTCTACGTGAGGAGTAAAGTTTGGTTTGTACTTTCCTCTCAGCAATTTTGCAACTTTTGCTCCCAGACGACCTAAAGTCTGGTCTGTAGCGTCAACGATAACCCATTCTTTGGTTACAGTCGCTTTGTTTGCAGAAATGGTCTTGTAACTTAAAGTATCCACTCTAATTTGTTTTTTAAATGTTACTACTAAAAATATTCTTCACCGCATCTTAGTCTTCCCCGGACAAAGGAATACTAACTCGCTATGAATTAATCTCTTATCATTTTGTGATAATAATCGGCTTGCAAAAGTACGGCTTTTCTTTGAAATGGCAAACTATTTCCATCTTTTTTTGGTTTTATTCCGTTGAGTGACAAGACGAATCCAATATATAAATAAGGTGATTTCGAAAATACAACTTGTTGAATCCCTAAGAAAATTCACCGATGTTAACCTATACCATAACAGCCTTTTATCTCACCGGAAAGTTACTGAAAGCATGATTATTCACCATTCGGGACAATTTCTAAAAGGATATGGATAAATTTAAAGCCACATTGTCTATTTTCAAATGAACAAAAGATATTAGGAAAGCCTGTTTCAACAAGAAAGCAGTAATTTAGCCGCAGATTCTTAAGCAAGATTCTACACTAATTTATAACCATAAAAATAAAAGCATGAAAAAGATTTTATCGCTAATCGCAGGTGTCAGCCTTTCATTGGCACTCCACGCACAAGGAAACTTTACGACCAAGGAACACGGCTTCGTACATGGGATTTCCAAAGAATATGTATGGCCTACTGACCCGGAAGTACTGAAGAAACTGGAAGAATGGCAAGACCGGAAGTTTGGAATCATGTTCCACTGGGGTGTTTATTCCGTGCCCGGCATTTCAGAATCATGGGCGCTATGCTCTGAAGACCGATTCACAGCTCGCCGAAAGAAAATACTTCCCGGCGCTACCTATGGCGACTTCAAGAAATGGTATTGGGGACTGGCTGATTCTTTCAACCCTACTCAATTTGATCCTACCGAATGGGCGGACATCATGAAAGATGCCGGCTTCAAATATCTCATCTTCACTACCAAGCATCATGACGGTTTCTGTATGTTCGATTCCAAATATACGGACTACAGCATTGCCAAAGGTCCTTATAAAGACAATAAATATAATAATGTAGCCTATCATCTGTTCGACGCCTTCCGCCAGCAGGATTTTATGATAGGTGCTTATTTCTCCAAACCGGACTGGCACTGTGAGGATTATTGGGACCCATATCTGTCCACTCCCACGCGCAATCCTAATTACGATATAAGCAAGCAACCGGAGAAATGGGCAAAATTCCAGCAATTCACCGCCAATCAAATTGATGAACTGATGTCCGACTATGGAAAGATAGATATCCTCTGGCTGGATGGAGGCTGGGTGAGAAAGCCTCAACAGGACATCAAGCTGGACGAGATTGTTGACCATGCCCGCACAAAGCAACCCGGGCTCATCGTTGCCGACAGAACCATTGCCGGACGAAACGAGAATTATCAGACACCGGAGCTTCGCATTCCTAAGACACAGATGAATCATCCTTGGGAAAGCAACATCACCCTGAGCAACTCATGGGGTTGGAATCCGAAACCTAAATTCAAATCGGCCGAATGGGTCATCAACACCCTTGCCGAAATAACAGCTAAAGGAGGTAACTTTGCGCTGAATGTAGGACCTGACGGAAAAGGTGTCATTGAAGCGGAAGTCATCCAGCGACTGAAACAAGTAGGAGAATGGCTGAAGAAGAACGGTACTGCTATTTATGCCACAAGAACTACCCCCAATTACAACAGTGGTAACGTTTGGTTTACTGCCAATAAGGATAAGAAAACGCTCTATGCCATCTATGCGCTGCCCGAAGGAGAAGAGTTGCCTTCCACCATTGAATGGGAAGGAAACGAGCCGAAAGGTAAAATGACGCTGCTGCAAACCGGAAAGCAGGTGAAATACACTTGTAAAGACGGCAAAGTGACTGTCACACTGCCGAAAGGATTGAAAAAAGAAGCATTGGCTTTCAGCTTCAAGAAGCAGAAGCAAGATTAGGAAATCGCTTCGTTTTGAAGCAAAGAAGAAAAAAACAATAGGTATTCTTACTATATAAGGAACGGGAATAGCCGTCTTTCATTTTCCTTGAATTATGAGCTATTCCCTTCCTAACTCCCCTTAGAAACAGCATTTTAGATAAAACCTAAAGGGTTTGGGATGAATTCAAAAGCACTTTATCTATTTTCTAAGGAAGTAAAAACGATAATTAAACAGCAATTGATGGAAAGCCAGTATTTTTGCTACAGATTCTTAACCCGGAAAAACAACGAATTGAATTGATATGAAAAACATTCAAAAACTTCTCTTTATTGCGGTATGCCTTTGCACCGCACTAACGGTCAAAGCACAGAGCCTCACCGTCACCGGAAAGGTGACAGACCCGGAGGGGCTGGAGGTGATAGGTGCCAACATCACCGTCAAGGGTGCGAGCGGCATCGGTGCAATCAGCGATCTGAGCGGAAATTACAAACTAAAAGTAAACAATGCCGCAAAGGATGTTCTTGTGTTCTCTTATATAGGAATGAAAACGCAAGAGATACCCATCAAAGGAAAAACAGTTATCAACGTTATTCTGCAAAACGATGCCAAGACACTGGACGAAGTGGTCGTGGTAGGTTACGGCACGAGCAAGCGCAGTGACCTGACCGGTTCTGTAGTCTCGGTGAAAAGCGAAGACTTGATGAAAGTACCCACTTCCGATGTCACACAGGCTCTTGCCGGACGCGTGGCAGGCGTGCAGATTACCCAAAGCGAAGGTGCTCCGGGTTCCAGCATTTCCATCCGCGTACGCGGCGGTATCTCCATCACACAGAGCAATGAGCCACTTTATATTATCGACGGCTTCCCCAACGAAGACGGAATGTCTACCATCGACCCTGCCGAGATTGAAACCATCGACATACTCAAAGACGCCTCAGCAACCGCCATCTATGGCGCACGCGGAGCGAACGGTGTAGTAGTAATCACCACCAAGAAAGGAAATAAGGATGGCACCAAGATGTCTGTCAGCTTCGACAGCTATGTCGGTGTGAAAACACTGGCACGCAAGCTACCGGTGCTCTCCACCAAGGAGTTCGTCCTGCTGGATTACGAACGCCGTCTGCAATTCAACGGGGAGAGTGGCGTGAAGAGTTTCCAGTCCACCTACGGCTCTTTCCTCGACATCAACGAAAATTACGGCAATTACGCCGGCATAGACTGGCAGGATGAGATGTTGGGAAGAACCGCCACCTCGCAGAACTACCGTGTACGCATCTCCGGCGGTAACAAGGAACTGCAATACTCGCTCAACTACAGTTTCTTCAAAGACCTCGGAGCAATGATCAACAGCGGAAACGATAAGCATAACATCTCCTTCAGCATCTCCCACAGACCTACCAAACGCATTTCTGTAAATGCGCGCGTCAACTATGATCAATCTTATATATATGGTATGGGCACATCCGACCAGAACACCCGTTTCAACAAGATGGAGCACATCCTTCAATACCGCCCCACCAAAGGTATCTATGGAAACGACCAAGACTTACTGAACGGAGAAGAAGACAATGTCAACGATGAAGACGGCAACCCGATGCAAAACCCGCTCACCTCGGCCGAAGAAGAAATAAACAAGCGACAGCTGCGCACTTTTCAGGCGAACGGCGGACTGACTTTCAACATTGCCAAAGGATTCACCTTCCGCAACAACACCGGTATGCGCTACCAGACCACCCGCAATGACGTCTTCTACGGTGAGAAGTCGAGCACCGGAAAGCGTTCCAGCGCCAACGGATACATTCAATATTCGGAGAACAGCAGTTTCCAGACCTCCAACGTCCTCAACTACGAGTACAAGAAGAGAAAGCATAAACTCATCGCCATGGTGGGTCAGGAATGGGTGTCCCGCTGGACACGCAACCTGCGTGCCAGCGCCACCAACTTCCCCAACAACGACATCAACCTCGACGATATGAACCTCGGTATCCCCGGCGCCATCACGTCCAATGTCAACTACGACGATAAGTTGCTCTCCTTCTTCACCCGATTCAATTATAACTTCGGAGAGAAGTATCTGTTCACCGCTACCTTGCGTGCCGACGGCTCCTCCAAATTCAGCGAAGACAAGAAGTGGGGAATGTTTCCCTCCGTCTCTGCTGCCTGGCGTATGGGTGAAGAAAAGTTCATCAAAGACCTCAACCTGTTTTCAGACCTGAAGCTGCGTGTCGGCTACGGTATGGCGGGCAACAACCGCATTGGCAGCTATGCTTCATTAGACCTGCTGAGCTCCGTGAAATATCCGAATGGCGAAAGCAACGCTCCGGGCTACGTCCCCACCGCCATCCCGAACGAGATGCTCCAATGGGAATCCAACAACACATTCAACGTCGGACTGGACTTAGGCTTCTTCGACCAGCGCCTGACCATCTCTCCGGAATTCTATGTGAACGAAAGTACGCACTTGCTGCTGAACTCGCGCATCCCCAGTTCTTCGGGCTACAGCAACATGATTCGCAACATCGGAAAGACGCAGAACATTGGCGTCGACCTCACTATCAGCTCGGTGAACATACAGAAACGATACTTCACCTGGAACACCAGCTTCAACCTTTCACACAACAAAAACACCATCAAAGCGCTGTCCGGTGAAGACTTCTTCCTCGAAGAAGCCCGCTTCGGCTACAATCAAAAGACGCATAAGATAGAGGTAGGCAAACCTATCGGTCAATTCTACGGATACCGTACTTTGGGACTTTATCAGACGGAAGACTTCAACTACGACCCGAATACAAAGAAATACACCTTGAAAGAAGGTATCCCCTACAGAGGTTCCCGCAGCGAAACCCAACCCGGTATGTGGAAATTTGCCGATACCGACGGCAACAAGGTCATTGATGAAAACGACCAGACCGTTATCGGCAACGCCAACCCGAAGTTCTACGGCGGACTGAACAACACGTTCACCTACAAGAATTTCGACTTGAGCGTATTCTTCACCTTCTCCTACGGAGGCGAAGTGCTGAACGCCACCAAACTGACCAACACGCAAGCCGGAAAAGCCGGATACAACGTGCTGAACGCCGTCAACAGCAGCAATCGCTGGATGACCATCAATCCAAACGGCGACATCGTGACCGACCCTCAGGAACTTGCCGCAATGAATGCCGGCAAAAGCGTAGCTATTGTCAACGACATGGAGCAAGGCGACACCTTTATCCACTCATGGGCGGTGGAAGACGCCTCCTACCTGCGACTGAGCAACGTGACCATCGGCTACAACTTCCCCCGCAAGTGGATACGCAAAGCAGGCATCCAGAAACTCCGGCTCTACGCTACCGGCAGCAACCTGTTTGTGCTGACTCCCTACACCGGATTCGACCCGGAGGTATCTACCAAAGGCAACAACCTGACTCCCGGAGTGGACTACGGAGCCTATCCAAGAAGCCACTCCTACGTATTCGGACTGAATGTGACCTTTTAATTCACCTTAAAAACATTACGGAAAATGAAAACCTATAAAACATATCTTTACGTTCTGAGCATACTGGCAGGAAGTTTACTCCACACCTCGTGTTCCGACCTGCTGACAGAGGACCCCAATTCCTATTACGAGAAGAAAGACATCTTTGCAACGAAAGCGAAAGCGGCAATGGCCGTGGTTGGAGTATACGAAGAGCTTCCTACTCTTTATAGCTATATGGACATGGTGTTCCCTTGCTCAGATGACACCTATTATGTATCAGGACTTACCGCCGACAAAGGCCGCCGGGACATCGCCCACTACAAAGTGACCAGTTCCAACACATGGGTGAACAGTGTGTGGCAAGGCAACTACACCGGCATCGAGCGTGCCAACTACACCATCGAGGGCATCGAAGGCATGCCGGGCTACGAAGAAGACACAGACTTGCAGTCGATGGTGGCGGAAGCCAAGTTCCTGAGAGCTTTGTATGCGTTCAACCTCGTGCGCTACTGGGGAGACGTTCCTTTCAAGACCACCTCTACCAATGTAGACAAGAACGTGTTTCAGCCCCGTTGCAGCCGCGAAATCATCTACGACCAAATTGTAGAAGACCTGAACTTTGCAAAGACTCATCTTGCATGGGCCACCGCATCCATTTTCCCCGAAAAGGTGACACAGGGAGCGGCACGCGGACTGCTGATGCGTGTCTTGCTGCAACGTGCCGGCTACAGCCTGCAAATGGATGGCAGTATCACCCGCCCAGACGACGCCAAGCGCAAAGCATACTTCGATGCCGTCATTAAAGAATGGGAAGCATTCAAGGCAAACGGATACCACGACTTCTACCCCGGAGGTTACACAGAGCTGTTCAAAGGATTCTCAGCAGGAACCCTCAATTCGGTAGAAAGTATCTTCGAAATCGCATTCTACAGTCCCGACGGAAAGACGGGAGCCAAAGGATATTGGGGTACTTACATCGGCCCGTCGGTGGCTCATCCCGCCATCTCTGTGACCGAAGTCAATCAGTTTATGGGACGTGCCAACGCCATGTTTCGGGTAGTTCCCGAATGGAAAGGATTCTTCGATGTGCAGGAAGAAGATGCGGACGGCAATGTGACAGTGGGCGATGAACGCCGCGACGTGATGGTGTGCACCTACAAATACACTTGGGACAAGGAATTGTACAACCACAAAAAGGTAATCAACAAGAACGGAAAAGACTGGTATCCGGGCAAGTGGCGTCGCGAATGGATGCCCATCGGCTACAAAGACCCGAACGTGACGGACATCAACTTCTGCTACCTGCGCTATGCTGACGTCGTGCTGATGGCTGCCGAAGCCTACAACGAAACGGGAGACACCCCCGAAGCATGGAAACTGCTCAACAGCGTGCGCAAACGTGCCGGAGCCAGAGAAATCACTACTGCCAACTATACCGAACTGATGAAAGAGAAAGTATATAAGTTGAGATTCATTTCCGACGGAGATGATGCCGGTAAGTTCCGCACGGCACTTTATTGGGAACGTGGCTTCGAACTGGCTTTTGAAGGACAGCGCAAGTATGACTTGATTCGCTGGGGAATTATAAAAGATGCGTTGTCTCTTTTCAGCAGCCGCTCGGAAGTAAACACGAGTACAACGACTGCTTATCCGGCAGGAGACAACTTCCAAAAGGGCAAACACGAGTTATTCCCCATTCCGCTGGATGAATTACAGTTGAACCCGATGTTTGAAAGCAAAAACAACCCTAATTATTAATAGCAGCAAATTTTAAATACTACACCATGAATAAATTACTCAGCACCATAGTATGCTGTTGCCTCGCCGCCACCGGCGTGCAGGCACAGTCACAGCAGCAGTCTGCCAGAATCAGACTTACCGACGTGACCCTCATGCACGAGATGCGCGCCACCCCTTCCCCGCTCGACAAAGCGACGGTGGCCGACCGTTCCGTATCTTTCCAATGGCCGCTCCAAGCAGATGTAGACACCTCGGAAGAGATACTGGACGGCGTGCATTCCAACAAAAAGAAAGTAGACAAATCAAAACTGAAATACCAATTACGCTATTCGCAGGATGCAGCCATGAAAAACAACGTGGTGCAAGCCGAAACGCGCTGGCCTTTCTTCAATCCGGAGAAAGATCTTACTTCCGGCGTGTGGTACTGGCAATACGGATATGTGGAAAATGGGAACACGAAATGGTCGCCTGTTCTTCAATTCACCGTAGCCGCCAATCCGGACAAGTTTTGTCCGCCGTCACTAAAGACGATGCAGGCAAGCCTGCCCAAAAGCCATCCGCGCATCCTGGTGCAAAAAGATAAATGGGCAGACTTCATGAAGAACAGTCAGTCCAAACCCGAATACCAATGGTATCTGGAGCGTGCCGACCAAGTACTGAAAACTCCGATGCAATCCGTCAACGACATCAAGAGCCATCTTGCCGCCGGACTCGACAACGAGATGCAGCGCAAAGCCATGCTGACCCGCGAAAGCCGCCGCATCATCGACAAGGAAGAGGCGAATGTGGAACTATTGATTCGCGCTTATCTGCTGACTCAAAACACGAAGTACAGCCAGGAAGCTACCAAACGAATTCTGGAGATGATTAGCTGGGACAAGCATCAAAGCGTGATGGGTGACTTCAATGCCTCGACCATGCTCTCGCTCAGTTCTCTTGCCTACGACTCCTTCTACAACCTGCTGGATGAATCTCAGAAGCAGACACTACTGAAAGAAATCAAGAAGCGCGGAAACGAATTCTATAAGAATTTCAACAACCGCCTTGAGAACCATATCGCCGACAACCATGTCTGGCAAATGACGCTCCGCATCTTCACCTTTGCCGCCTTCAGCGTATATGGCGACCTGCCCGAAGCCGACCTGTGGACAGACTACTGCTACAACGTCTGGCTAGCCCGCTTCCCCGGCCTCAACAAAGACGGTGCGTGGCACAACGGCGACGGTTACTTTGCCGTCAACTTCCGCACACTGATTGAAGTGCCCTACTTCTATACCACCATCACCGGATTCAACTTTTTCAGCGACCCGTGGTATCAAGGCTCCGCCATGTACACAATCTACCAGCAACCGCCTTTCTCCAAATCGGGCGGCAACGGAAGCGGCCATCAAGGCAACATGAAGCCTAACTCTATCCGTGTGGGATATGCCGACGCCCTGGCACGCATGACCGGCAACACCTATGCTGCCGACTATGTACGCCGCATCGCCAAAGCTCCCGACTTCCACAAACGCCTGCTCACCGTGAAATCCGGCAGCCTCGCGTGGTTCCGCCTCCAATGCGACAAACCGCTGCCCGAAGGCGACGGCCTCACAGCCCTGCCCATGGGATACGTGTTTCCTGAAACGGGACTCGCCTCATTCATGACCAACTGGGACCGCGTGGGCGGCAACGCCATGTACAGCTTCCGCAGCAGTCCCTACGGCAGCACTTCCCACGCCATTGCCAACCAGAACGCGTTCAACACGTTCTTCGGCGGAAGTTCGCTCTTCTATAGCAGCGGTCATCACATCGCATTCGTCGACAAGCACAGTATGTTCTGCCATCGTGCCGCCCGTGCTCACAACACCATTTTGGTCAACGGCATGGGACAGCGCATCGGCACGGAAGGCTACGGATGGATTCCCCGCTACTATGTAGGCGAAAAGATAGGTTATGTACTCGGCGACGCTTCCAACGCCTATGGCAAAGTCGTTTCTCCCCTTTGGCAGGAGCGCGGCAAAGAAGCAGGAGTGGAATATACCCCTGCCAACGGCTGGGACAAGAACCACCTGAAAACTTTCAGACGCCACACCGTGGCACTGGGCACATCCGGCCTTGTATTTATCTATGACGAACTGGAAGCCGACCAACCCGTCACCTGGGACTATCTGCTCCACACCGTCATCAACCCGATGAGCGTGACCAAGAAAGACCAGTACGTGCACATACAAGCCACCAATAAGAACGGAGCTTCGGACGCCTACCTCTTCTCTAGCGGAGCATTGAAGACCGACACCACCAGCCAGTTCTTCGAACCCGCCGTGAACTGGCTCCGTGCCGATGCAAACGGCAAGTTTGCCCCTTATCCCAACCACTGGCATTTCAAGGCCAGCTCGGACAAGCAGCAGAAATACCGTTTCGCCACGATTATCAACACCCACCTGCTCACCCGCCCCGTGCCCGACCCGGAGATACTTTCCGACGGACGCATCAAAGTGGGTAGCTGGATTATCAAAGTGAATGTTTCTTCGGAAGGCACTCCTTCGTTCTTCATCCGTTCCACCCGCAAGGGAGAAGATGTGAACATCACCTACAAAGGCGGAGCGACCATCGTACGCGAAGACGGTTACGAAACGACTCTGGTAGACAAATTCCCCGAATTGGAAATCTAAACGAATCAGTAGAAAGATATGAAAACAAAAAGATATTTCATCCCCCTATTCCTGTTTCTGTTCTGCTCGGTAACGGCTTTGGCACAACAGCCAAGTAGGCGACCACGCATACAGACCTCCGCCAGCGAACAGGAAATCGTATTCAAGCCTACTGCCGAAGCCGGAAAGGCGAATGCAGGCAAAGCTGTACAAAAAGAAACGGCCAAAAAAACCGTAAAAGAGCCTCGCCGGAAGAAATCCTCCGATGGAAAGGAACGCTTCATGGCGCTAAAGACCAACATCGCATACGATGCCCTCGCTGTGGCCAATCTGGCTTTCGAGATACAGTGCAGCAAGCATATCTCTGTCGAACTGCCTGTGATGTTCAGCGGCTGGGATGTGAGCAGCGAGCACGCAGTCCGCACTTTCGCTATCCAGCCCGAAGGGCGTTGGTGGCTGAAAGCGGCCGGCGCGGGACACTTCTTCGGTGTGCATGCGCACATGGCACTGTTCAATGTGAAATGGAACGAGAACCGCTATCAGGACACGGGTCGTCCGCTGCTGGGTGCAGGTGTCAGCTACGGTTATAAACTTCCTTTCTCCCGCCATTGGGGAGCGGAGTTCACGCTGGGCGCAGGATATGCGAATATGAAGTATGACACCTATTATAATATAGACAACGGTGCCAAGATTGAAACAAAGAGCCGCAATTATTGGGGAATCACCCGCGTCGGCTTGTCATTGTCTTACCAATTTTAAGTCAGCATGATTATGAAAAAGAACATTTATACATCCATCATCCGGGCACTGGGCTGCCTGCTGTTATTGCCGGCTTTCGTAAGTAGCTGCCTCCGCGAAGAACCGGAACTTACGGCCGACGGTGAGCTGGGAGTAGACCCTACTGCCGTGAACATCATGACGAATCTTACTTTGGAGACGTCCTTTGAACCGGTGGAAATTAACCGGAGCACCCGTGCAGCAACGGACACTTATCTGCACCGCTTTGTGGTGACAGCTTATGAAGGCACGCAAAAGGTAGCCCAACAGGTGGTCTATCAGGAAATACAGGCAGGAGAAACCACCGTGAGCATTCCGCTTACGATGAAGTTGCATGCCCGTAACTATCAACTTGCCGTGTGGGCAGACTATGCGGTGAAAAACGACGAAACCATCAGCCAGACTTTCTACGACACGGACGACATGGCATTCATCCTGCGCGCCACGCCTTACAAAGGAAACTCCCAATACTACGATGCTTTCTACGGAAACACCCCGCTAGACTTGACCGCCTATCGCGACCAATGGAACGTAATAGTTCCCGTAGATGTCAAGATGAGCCGTCCGATGGCACGTTACAACCTCATTGCGACCGACGTAGTGAAATTCCTGAAGAAGATTGCCGACAAAGAAATCACCGGCAAGAAGTTCACCATCACCGTGAAATACAACTACTATCTGCCTACCGGATTCGATGCCCTCACCGGACGGTTGAAGCGTTCGCTCCAATACATGGAGTATAATAAGACGGTAGAGCTTGCTACTCTTCAGAAATTAGAAAACGCACTAGGATTCAACATTGGCTTCGACTATCTGCTCATCAACAATGATACTCCTTCGTCCATTCCGGTCACGATTGAAGTGGCGAACGAAAGCAAAGTTATTGTTGCCCGCTATCAGAACTTGAAGATACCCTACGAACGGAACAAGGAAACCAATCTGCGAGGCCATTTCTTGACCGCCAGTCCGGGTATTAACTTCGACCCCGATTTCGAGGATGAAGACATCATCATCGACATCAATCCTATTATCAAATAGAATAGCATATCAAAATAATCAATATACACTTTAATCATTATGATCATGAAAAAGAACTTTATCTATTTAGCAATGACGCTACTCGTGGGATTATTCTCCTCATGTAGCCAAGAAGAAACTGTAGACACTTCTGCCAATCAGAGCAAATTATTCAGTATTACGGCTGAGCTTCCCACTGAGTATAGGGCTAATACCCGTGCCATTCCGGCCGTAGAGAATCATTATCTTCGCTGCATCCTTGAAATCACGGACATGGATGGCAACAGAGTGCACCGTGAAGAGAAACTGGGAACGGATGCAAACGCGGATGGCAAATTGTCTTTCTCTTTCGCCATCGAAGCAGCAGGCAAGTATAACTACTGTATGTGGGCGGACTTCATCGACGCCAACGGCCAAGAGAAAGACCCTGTCACCGGTCGATATGCAGATAAGTTCTTCCATACGGAAGACCTCACAAAGATTACTGTAATAGACCCCGCAGCTCTTTACAATACGGATGCTTGCGATGCTTTCAGTGGTTATGGCTCTTTTGAAAAAGGACAGGCCACGATTGAAAGCCCGCTGAGCGTCACCCTGATTCGTCCGTTTGCCAAACTGATTGTTTCCGACAAGAGCAAAGAGAACTTCGAAAAATGCACTACGGTCAGTGTAAGCCAAGAAATACCTGCCGGTTTTGATGCATCAACGGGTACTGTTTCTTCTGAAATGGTTACAGCCACTCTGCCAGCTTCCAAGCCTTTGGGAACCGGAATACAGACCGGAGAGACTTATGATCTGGAGCTTTTCTCTTGTTATATCTTTGCTGACGATGACGCTTTAGGTGAAATCGCCATGACTTTCGCAACGACTGATGGTAGCCGTGAGATTGCTATTCCTGCCAATGTACCGGTAAAAAAGAATACACGCACACTGGTAAGAGGCTATCTTGTTGCCGAATCGCAGAACAACGGACAGATTGATACTGATTTCGGGGAATGGAATCCGGACATTGACAATGGAGATGTTGAACCGAGTGTGCCAACGGTTAATCCGGAAATTGGTGATTATTACTATAGTGATGGAACTTATTCTTCTGAGCTGAAAGAAGATGCAAGCAATCCGTGTATCGGTATTGTTTTTGCAACTAAAGCAATAGATGGAGATGTTGCAAGTGCTTATGGCGAATATACCAGTATTAAAGGGTATGTGATGGCATTGGAAAGCACATCGAGAAAAGAGTTTTGTCCAAAAGAGAACAATGGTATAGTCGATTTTGATGGTATGGAACTTACAAAAACCGGATATGAGAATACACAGAGCTTTTTATCGGATAGTCGTTACCTAAATAATCCAAGTGCTTTTCCGTTAATAGCTGAACTCATTGCATTTAAAGAGCAAACTACAACTCCGGAAAAATCAAGTGGCTGGTATATACCTTCAATCGCAGAATTGAAAGAATTCACAACGTGCTATTTCGGAGTAACAGAAACATCGCCTAATGCAATTTTCGTAAAAGCGGTTGATGCTATTAAAGCCAATGCATTTGTAGCTGGCACTTCTGCACGATTCTTACTTTCCAGCAATATTAGTAATAAAGCAATTAGACCAATTACTCTGACCAATGGTTCATTGAACATTAACCCTAGTCCCCAGCCGATATTAAGTGGAGATGCGGGCAAAGCTGGTGTACAAGGACAAATCCGTCCAATCCTCACCATCCTTGAATAAAACAACCAAAAACGTAACACAACAGATAAGTCAAGATAAGCAAGGCGCCCCCAACAAGCCTTGCTTATCAAGACTTTCTCCTTTTCATTCAGAATCACACCTTATTATATATACATCATCTATTATGAAAACAGCCCTCCGCTTCCGAATCCTTTTTCCTATTCTTGCTTGTCTGTTTCTAGTCACAGCTTGCAGCGACGACTCCCTACCCGACCCATCGGACAACGGAACCGAACAGCCGGCCACAGCTCCCGACGCCTTGCACGACAAGAAACGTGAAAAGCCTTATCCGAAAGCGGACAATGAGCTCTACCTCAATCCTGCCCCGCTCATCGTGCCCCAAGCCATGAAAACCGGAGATAAACTGCAATTCGCACTCTCCCGTCAGGAAAACTTCCCCGACGAAGCAACAACCGTATCTACCCCACAGCAATGGTGTATGTACAACCCCCACAAGACATTAAGTACCGGCACATGGTACTGGCGTTTCCGTTCCGTCAGCAACGACGGAACCTCGCAATCATGGAGCGAAACCTACTCTTTTGAGGTAAAAGACGATACACCCAAATTCCTTACTCCCGCCTTCGAGACTTTCATCACCAACACCCCCCGCACACATCCGCGGCTCTACTGTTTTCTCGACAACGGATTGGAGCAGGCACGAAGCAAAGTAACCTCCCATCCGGAATACAAAAATCTGACCGGTCGTGCCCAAACAGCCTTGAACACCGACTACTCCCTCCTGCCCAACCCTTATGACAAAGCATCGGATATTAAAAACTCCGTCCAACACCTGTATCAAGCCTATCATCTCACACAAGATAAAAAATACGCCGACAAGCTGCATGAGATATTAAAGATCCTCCTAGCCTTCCCCGTATCAGATGCCCAACTGTTTGCCAGCAACTTCGGCTCCACCGACATTGCCATTATCTTTATCGAAATCTACGACTTACTCTACAACGAGCTCACTCCGGAAGAAAAGCAGTCCACAGAAGAACTACTGATGCGCGTCACCCGCTATTACTTTAAAAGCTACTGTGGAATGCAGGAAAACCATATTTTCGACAACCACTTCTGGCAGCACAACATGCGCATCTTATTCCAAGCCTGCTTCCTCCTCTACGACAAAGCCGCTTATGCGGACGAACTACTTCCCATGCTGGAATACTACTACGAGTTGTGGACGGCGCGTGCCCCCGCTTCCGGCTTCAACCGCGACGGGATATGGCACAACGGCACAGGCTATTTCAACGCCAACATAAAAACGCTGTTCTACATGCCTTCCCTCTTTTCCTATATCACTAAGAAAGATTTCCTGCAACACCCGTGGTATAAGAACGTGGGTAAAGCACTGGTCTACTCCTGCCCACCCCATTCCAAAAGTGCCGGCTTCGGCGATGGCAGTGAAAGTGGCGATGAACCGCACCGATTGCAAGTTGCCTTTGCCGATTTCATCGCAAGAGAAACCGGAGATTCGTATGCCGGATGGTATGCCAAGGAATGTCAGTCCACGCTCTATCAGGATTACGAGCTGCGTCTCTACCGCATGGTTCGCAATCAAAATTACGCCACCACCTTGCCTTCCAACGCTCCCAAACTAATCTGGTATAAGGATGCAGGAGAAGTAGCCATCCATTCCAACCTCTCCAATCCGGAGCAGAACCTCACCATCGGTTTCCGTTCGAGCACCTTTGCTTCCGGCAGCCACACGGTGGCGAATCAGAACAGCTTCAACCTGCTGTATAAAGGAGTGGATGTGTATCGCAGCAGCGGATATTATCAGAATTTCAGCGACGCCCACAACCTGATGTCTTACCGCCACACCCGTGCGCACAACTCCATTTTGGTGAACGGCATCGGACAGCCTTACTCCCTGAAAGGATACGGCAACGTCACCCGCGCCATGGGCGGCAACCACATCTCTTATTGTCTGGGAGACGCATCCCACGCCTACAACGGCATCAGTGACGACCCCATGTGGGTGGCAGCCTTTGCCGCCGCAGGCATCACCCAGACTCCGGACAATGGCTTCGGCAAAACGCCACTGACCAAATATCTGCGCCATGTCCTCCTGCTCCATCCCCACACCGTGGTTGTCTACGATGAACTGGAAGCCTCCGAAGCTGTCCGCTGGGATTGGCTGCTGCATAGCCCCTCCCGCTTCAACATGGATAGCCGGCAACAGACCGTCACCACCGAAAATCCGGCAAAGGGCTTCCAAACCGTAGTCCGCCAATTCAGCCAATCTTCTTTCGAGTTTGCACAGACCGACCGCTTTGTTGTGCCACCCGCCACGCCTGCGCCCGACCAATGGCATCTGACGGCCACCTACACGCCTTCCTCTCAAAACCGCATCTTGACTATTATCCAAATCGTGCCCGATTCGGAGCAAGCCTCATCCGCCATAGTGCGCAACGGTGATGTGTTCCAGTGTGACGACTGGCGCATTGAAGCTGCTCTGAATGCCTCTCAACCGGCAGAGCTCCTCATCACCAACCGAACAAACAATGCCGTATTTAGCTACTCCCCCAACAATCCGATGATTGACGGGAAAGTATATTTGCGAAAGTCGCCTCGCTCTTCGCTACTCTACGACGAAACGAACGGCAGATATGGCGTGACGGAGCAAACAGACTATATTCCCGCCTCTACACGGGCAGTCAACTATTAAGATGGATTGCGATAACTAAAACCCATTAAACAGGGATAAAAAACAAGAGGCTATTGACTTTCCCTTTTTTATTTCGTATATTTGTAGAAACATTAAAATAGAAATAGATATGAATCATACATAATTCAAGACATATAAGTAACCATATAGAGTGCATCACCGCACTCCTCAATACACTATGGGATGGAATCTACAAGGATTTCATCCCATTTTTGTATGCATTATTCGTTTCCCGCCAATCAAAGAGGCTAAAAACAGTTTATAATAAACTTAGATACCGTTTATTAAAAACTATCCAAAAGTTTATTAGAAACAGAGAGCTAATTTATTAGCAACAGTAGTTTTTCTGTAAGAATAAAGTAATCCTCCAAACAGTATTATTCAAGCCCCATCTTCAACTAGTAAAATAGCAATACATATACAGCATTCATGCAAATTTACAAAAGAAGGATTAAGTTCCTCCTTTTGCAACTAAATTGTTAGAATATGAAATTCTTTAAGCAATTTCTAAAAGCCATTTAGCTTACTTATTCCTACCTTTGCTCCGTGTGAGAACTAAAAGACACAATACCATGAAAAAAAACTTCATCCCTTTTCTGCTTGTATATCTCGTATATTCATGCATCAGTTTTTCGACTTGTGCGCAAGTACAAGAAAAGATATTTGCCACTTATTTTGATATACCCGTCAACAGTGGTGCCGGGACGGAAGTTACGGGACGCATTCATCTGGAAAGAAATAAAGATGTACTGACTTCTCCCATTCCCAAAGGATACAAGTTCGAAATCGTCAGCCAACCTGCCGGCGCACTATTCAGAGTGGAAACGCGTTACGATTTATCCCAACGTATCATGGGAGTACTGATAGTAGACGAAAAGAAGAATACCGGTTCCATAGCATTATCCTATCCCATGACGCTAGCCCTGAAAGACGAAAACAGACAGATAGAGAAATTCGACATTACCGTACATATCGCAGAGAACACCTTGTGGACGCTTTTATACAATCGATACCTGCCTCGTGCAATCAGCAACAGCCGGTTGTATGGACGGACACAATATTCGGACAGCGAAGTGGCATCAAAAATAGATGAATTGGAAAAGAACAACGGGCGCTTTGAGGCATTCAGATGCTACACATCCCATCCCCAAGATTATAAAGGCAAATTCATTTCCGGGAATACTCATGCCAACACCGGAACCATCGAATACGAATGGGAAAAGATAGCCAATCAAATCGGAGGACTCGGATATGCCTATGCCACATCGAAAGTCTATGGGCCACAAGGTTTGCCTGACAAGCGAAAAGAGTTGCGCAATGCTTTGTATAAGGCGATATTGACTTATACACTATCCGTTCCCATAGAAGGCAAAGAGGTGGAAATAAACGGAAAGCCTATCGGCAACTGCACAGGGGATGGTTTTAGTCTTCTTCAAGCCAATAAACTGGCAAGCAATCAGATACCTACCCACCAATGGGTACTGACAGACCCGCTGATTGTACCTTCGCTCTATCTTATTCCCGACATAAAGAAGGGGATGCAAGAGAACGACACCACTTGCCTGAAAGTGCATGATGCGCTGATACGCTACAATCAGCTATTTATGTCTATAGTAAAAAAACGTAGAGCAATTGACAATCCCACAGAACGTTGGGGAGAAATACAAGATACACTTTATTCATCAGGAGCTTGGGCAGACGCCAATCTGGGACATCGCTCACGCACCATGCTGGCACTACCTCTTATCTGGGCTGATTACAACCGCCCGCTGACGTATGTGCAATACTGGTACAGCGATTTCTATAAAGACAAACCATTCAAAGATTTCAGCTTCTCACCCGGATGGAGTCCGCAGGGAGCGATTGGCGATGTCGGCCGATGGATGACTAAATACAATATTCCTGCACACAAATATATTCAATCGGGATTTCAGCCGGATGGCACCATTTCTCATCACATAGGACATGCCACTGACGCAGCCATGGTAGCCTACGGATTTGAATGGCTGACGGACTGCAACAATGGTTACTACTATTTCAAAGATACTCCGTTCAAAGTGGACGACCATTATTATCAGTTCCAGCTAGATCGTTTATTGAATGTTTATCCCAAACTGATTTACAAGCAACAGATGGACTTTCTCGTTTCGGGACGTTCCTATCTGGATGATTTAAAGAAATTTGCAGTCAAGCGATACCCCAAGGCTGTCGATGATATGCTGAAAGCACGTAGCAAAGATACACGACTGGCAGGGATAGAGCAATTACAAACTGTCGCCAAGCAAATCAAAGCCAACACACACGAATATTCCGGCACGGACGCTTATTGGGTAAATGAATTTCTCGTCCACCGCCGAGGGGAACACGAACCTGCATTTTATGCTTCCCTGAAATTGAAATCAGAGCGTACGGTTGGTGCCGAGGATTTCAGCAAAGTGCGTAAATCCTGGCATCTGGGATACGGCATTCTACAACTCAAAGCGCGGGGAGATGAATATGCCAGCCGAACTTTGAAGAATTACGACTGGCACGCCCTACCGGGGCTGACAGAAGAGTGGCGCACCGACGCTCTGCCTGCCGGTGGCGGTGCACAGGCATCCTTGCCGGGGATGAACAAAATATCCGGAGTACTGGCTGACGGAAAAACCGGGATGGGCATTTATCATCATCTGCCGAAGGAGACATACAGTTCTGCTACCGCTTTCAAAACCTATCACTTCATCGAAGATAAAATCATCGCATTGGGAAGCGGAATAGCACGCCTTCGCCCGGGACAGGAGAAAGAGATTACTACTTTCATCGACCAGTCTGCTTTGAAAAACGAATTGACATGGTGCATCAACGGTAAGGAGCAAACAGTGAAACCGGAAGAATCCGTAAATATCATCCAAGATATAGAATCTGTCTGCTGGCTTCATCAAGGTGAAAAAGGATACGTTATCTTGCCGGAAACCAAGCTCCAACTCTTGATAAAAACCGGCAAAGAAATAAATACCACAGACCGGGCTATAGCCGACAAGCAACCCAATTTCATTATCGCCCTTAATCATGGAATGAATCCGGGAAGCAGTCTGGACGACAATTATACGTACTATCTGATACCTAATGTCAGCAAAGAGGAAATGAAAGCAAAAGTGAAAAAGCTGCAAAAGGATATTGCCATTGTTCGACACACCGCTTCTGCCCATGCGGTATATTCCAGTAAGGACAGAATCCGGCAATATGCTTTCTTCAAATCCGGCACAATCTCCATAGGTAAGGTTGAAGTAACTTCGGAAGACGCAGCATTAATCATACTTCGTGAGAATGGTGACCACTGGACACTGTCCGTCTCCAATCCCATGCCGGACGGAAAGAAGCAAAGACTGACTTTCCACACCAACATTCCTCTTACGGCAGGAACGTATGCGTATCAGACAAAAGGCATCTATCCGTTGGAGGGAGAAACCGTGACCATCTCCCCTGAGAATGGAAGAACGAAAGTTATCGTAGAAATACCGGATATAAGGGATGAATTGCGCTACAACTATCAGTCCGACCTTTATGCAGCGTCTCCAATTGTGATTGATATATCAAAATAACGAAGTTTACAGATGGATATTTGGTAGTTGGGAGAAAGATGATTATCTTTACCTTATGTTTGTAACACTCACAATTATCATCCAACACCCATGAGAAACCGACATATGCAAATCAGACTTGCCCTCAAATTCTTTTTTTGTTTCTTATCCGTTTCTATCTGTTATGCTATGGCGGGCGAATCGGGTCGCATCCATTTCCGACGGCTGTCCGTCAACGACGGAATGTCGCAAAATACGGTTCTGGCACTGACACAAGACCATAACGGCAAAATCTGGGTGGGAACCATAGACGGACTGAACTGGTACGACGGTTACCGCTTCGCCCCGCTCTACAAAGATTTGAACGACAGCACCAGTTTGTCCAACAATCATGTATATTCACTCTGCACCGATGCCGAAGGCACGGTTTGGGTAGGCACTTTGACGGGGCTATCACGCTATAATATTGTAGGAAACAACTTCACCAATTACTCTTTACCCGAAGGATTGCCCGTGCAAATATTCGCCATCGAAGACCTGAGCGACAAAGGTCAACTACTGTTAGGGACCAGCAACGGACTGGTTGTCTTCGACAAAAAGACCGGATATATGAACCTTCACCCCCACTTGCAGGGGACAACCATCTATTCCATCTGCCAGATTAACGAAGGGATTCTGCTTGGCAGTTCTTCCGGTATCTATCATTATCGGCCGCAAGATAATTCCGTAGTCCGGATACTCCCCGAATTAAAGAACGAAGCGATTTCATCCGTCGTTTATGACCCGCGAAAACGTACCTGCTGGCTAGGGTCTTTCATCAATGGAGTGTACTCGATGGACGAAAAGTTCCAAATCAAAGAGCACTATCTTTACAACGACCGGCAACGGCAATCCCCCTTCGAATCTGTCCGCACACTGGCACAGGATGACAAAGGCAGAATCTGGATAGGAACCATCAACGCCCTGTTCATTCTCGAACCGGAAACGGGCACGATAGATAAATACACGTTCTCGCATGAAGACGAAAACTCGCTGGGACACAACTCCGTCCGCTCCATCCTGAAAGATAATCAAGGAGGGATATGGGTAGGTACTTTCTACGGCGGACTCAACTATTACCATCCCATGGCACCGGCATTCGATACGATGACCTATTCCGCCTACAAGAATTCTATCAGCGACAACACAGTCAGTTGCATTGTGGAAGATTCCCGCACAGGCAATCTCTGGATAGGAACCAACGACGGAGGACTGAACGAATACGACCGGAAAAAGAATCATTTCACCGTCTATCGGGCCAACCGCAATAATCCGCGTGCGCTGCAATCGGATAATATCAAATGCGCCCTCCCCGATGGGAATGGTGTGTATATAGGCAGCCACGGCGGAGGATTGAGTTATCTGTCCGGTACGGGCGGACAAATTGAAAACTATACTTTCCCCAATGCCGTTTCATTCAACAATAGTTGTTATTCCCTATTGGACGGGAAAGACGGAACGCTGTGGGTAGGCTCCATCATCGGGCTGCACCGTTTTGACAAAAAGACAAAGAAACTGTCCCTGCATCCTTTGGCACAAAAATATCCCCGATTGAACTCTGTACTCATCTCCGTACTTTATCGTGATTCGAAAGACCGGATATGGATTGGTACGGAAGAGAGTCTGTTTGTATATGCCAACGGCAAACTGGAAGAATGGAAGGATTATACTTCCAAAACTCCGTCTCTGATACAGGCTTTCTGCATACAGGAAGATAGCAATCAGCACATATGGATTGGCTCTTCTGTCGGTCTGTACAAGTCACCCGACGGAAGTACCAACAATCAAGCTCGATACTCCACCAAAGACGGACTACCCAACAACTTCATCTATGGCGTGCTGGAAGACGGACGCGGACGTCTGTGGATAACGACCAACCGCGGTTTGTCTTGCTTCGACCCTTCCGAACAAACGTTTCTCAACTACACGGTGCTAGACGGTTTGAGTCACGGACAGTTCAATACCTACGGAGCATGCAAGACACAAGATGGTATCTTCTTTCTGGGAAGTTTGAAAGGTATCACCTATTTCAATCCTTATGAATTTGTAGACAATCCGTTTTCTCCCAATGCCGTTGTCACCGGTGCTACTATCCTGAACCAACCGGTGGTAGACATCAAAGACGGAGTATCCAAATATTTCCAGGCAAGCAACGGAAGATTATTGGGTATGTCCTTTCCTTCCAACCGCAAGTTGTTCAGTATCCGTTTTTCTGTTATCAATTATCTTTCGGGAAGGCGGAACCTTTTTGCCTACAAGCTGGAAGGATTCGATGAAGACTGGGTATCTTCCGCACAGGCTATCTCCCAACGGGGAGCCACTTACTCTAATCTGCCACCCGGAAAGTATATCTTTAAAGTAAAAGCGTGCAACAATAACGGACGTTGGAGCCTTACTCCCACCGAGTTTTTCGTACATATCACCCCGATGTGGTATCAGACGTGGTGGGCGAAGTCGATTTTCGTTCTGCTGATATTGGGAGGAATCGCTTTCATCCTCTATTTCTTCATTGCACGAGCAAAGATGAAAATGCAGATGCAGATTGATCATCTCGAACGGAACAAGATTGAAGAAATCAGTCAGGAGAAAGTCCGCTTCTACATCAATATGTCTCATGAGCTACGCACTCCTTTGAGTTTGATATTGGCTCCTCTGGAAGAACTGACGGAAGAAAAGAATAAGTTTGATGTTCCGGTCCAGCAGAAACTTTCGTATGTCTACAGAAACGGGCGCAAATTGTTGCATCTTGTCAATCAGTTGCTCGATTTCCGGAAAGCGGAATCGGGAGCACTGCCTATTCATGTGGCTATGAACGATGTGGATGAACTTGCCGGAAATGTCTTTGCCATGTTCAGAGAAAATGCGCAGAAAAGAAATATTACTTATCAGTTCCACTCCGATTTGAATGGCAGTCCGCTCCCGATAGACAAGACTTATGTGGAAATGATGCTGACCAATCTGCTCTCCAACGCTTTCAAGTTTACGCCGAATGGTGGAGAAATAACATTTTCTTTATGGAAAAAGGAACATAGCTTCGGATTCAGTATCAAGGATAGCGGCATCGGAATTCCGCCGGAGAAATTATCACGTATCTTCGAACGTTTCTATCAGGCGAACGAAGACCGGAAAGGTAGTGGAATCGGGCTTTCATTAGTGAAATGTCTGGTAGAGAAGCATCACGGTAGTATCAGCGTCGACAGCAAGCCAGGTCAGGGAAGTGATTTCGTTATTGAATTGCCTTCGGACATACAGGAATTTAGTCCGGCAGAAATAGTGAGCCGACAAGAAGATAACAATTCTGAATGGCAGACTTCTTCGTTTGCTACGGAAACGATGGCAGAAGACGGTGAATTTCCGGTAATCGATCCATCTGCCGGACAAGACGGACAAGAGGAAGAACAGTCTCCGAATGATATTACAGAGACTATCCTGTTGGTGGACGACAATAAAGAAATGGTTGATTATCTGAAGAACAATTTTAAATCGAAATATATCACGCTGACCGCCGGAAACGGGGAAGAAGCACTGGCTATCCTGAAAGAGCAGAAGGTGGACATCGTACTTTCTGATGTCATGATGCCGGGTATTGACGGTATAAAGTTATGCGAACTGATTAAGAAGAATATGCAGACTTGCCATATTCCTGTCATTCTCCTGTCTGCCAAAGGGAGCATCGAAGCACAAACTGCGGGTATCCGCATCGGAGCCGATGATTATATTCCCAAACCTTTCTCTATGAATCTGCTGAAAGGGAAAATCAATAATATTCTGAAAGCGAAGCAACGGTTGAGACATTATTATTCGGATACAATCGACATCGATACTGCGAAAATGACTTCCAACACATTGGATGAAGAGTTCATGAGCAAAGCCATACAAATTGTCGAAGAGAATATCGACGATGAGAATTTTACGGCTGATGATTTGGCGGAGAAGTTATTTATGAGCCGCTCTTCATTGTATCTCAAGATGAACTCCGTATCGGGTGAGCCACCGGCCAACTTCATCCGGCGCATACGATTTAACAAAGCCTGCAAATTACTGCTGGAAGGAAGATATTCGATTTCTGAAATCAGTAGCAGGGTGGGATTCAGCTCGGCATCTTATTTCTCTACCAGTTTTAAGAAGTATATGGGTTGCCTGCCGTCGGATTATGTAAAAAATCAGGGGAAGAAGAGGGAAAACTAAAGGGGAATAGAGATTGTATCAACTAAAAAAGAAGAGAGAGACTGATAAAAATCACTCTCTCTCGATAAAGCACAGTATATACTATGATATGTTAATTAGCTAAATTTCTTCAACTCTTTATAACGTTTCAAGGCTTCCAAAAAGTAGTAATCTGCATAGTTTAGCGGTACATTCACTTCACTGTTGTGCGGAAAACTACCTACTGAATGCAGCAGAATAAATCCTTTGTTCTCCTTTTCCTTTGCCAGATATTCGGGTGAAGAAAGTTGTTTCAGGATATTTTCGGCATATTCTGCATAATCATCGCTCATTTTTTTATCGTCAGTGTAACCATTTAACTCAAGCAGGGCGGATGCGGTTACAGCTGCTGCCGAAGCATCACGGGGAGCATTCGGTATATCGGGGGCGTTGTAATCCCAGTAAGGAATATAGTCTTTTTCTGAAGGACGGTTGTTCATGATAAAGCGCGCAATCTTATGTGCAGCTTCGAGGTAAACGGGATTCTTCGTAAAGCGGTAACACATCGTATATCCATAAACACCCCAAGCCTGTCCGCGTGCCCATGCAGAAGAGTCGGAATATCCTTGGAATGTACCTTTGGATTCCACCTTGCCGCTTGGCACAGAATAACTGACTACATGATAGGAAGTCATATCATCGCGAAAATGATTCTTCAACGTCTTATCCGCATGAGCAATCGCTATATCACGATATTTTGAATTTCCGGTTTGCTCGGATGCCCAAAACAGCATTTCAAGGTTCATCATATTATCAATGATAACCGGATAGCTCCAATCACCAAAGTCCCAGGAACGGATCAAACCTACTTCCGGACTAAATCGAGCACAAAGGCTTTCCGAAGAATTTACCAGAATCTGTTTATCTTTCGATTCCGGTTTCAGGTGGTGAGCATGTCCGTAACTACAAAACATCATAAAACCGATATCATGGTTTCCTGTATAATATTGGATATCTTCCAAACGGTTAGTGTACGTCCGGGCTTCTTTCGCCAATGCCTCATCTCCCGTCAGGTCATAGGCCAGCCACATGGAACCGGGATAGAAACCACTCGTCCAATCTTTGGCATTTTCCAGACGATAACTTCCATCTTCTTTGATAGAACGTGGGAAACAAGCGGTATCCGGCACGTTCTCCAACTGCTCCGCCATGAAAAGCAACTGACGACCAGAAGTTTCCACTGCATTTTCGAACCATTCGGGTGCACCCACTTTGGGAATACTACAAGCGGTCAACAGGCTCATTCCCAAAATCGCAACACACAATTTTCTTTTCTTCTTCATATTTATAGTTTTAGTGATTTATTCTTTAAATTTTGTATTTCATGCATTTCTTATCTAAGACCTTACTTATTACTTCCGGTAAGTTGAGGCTTCCGGTCTATCATTTCCTGCACTTGCCACTCCCCGTTTAGCTTATCAAACAGCATAGAAGATTCTTTGTGAATAGGCTTGTATGATTTTCCGCCAATCAGCGGAGAAGGTTTGCCATAACTGAAGACTGTTTGATTGACGGCATTGAAGATATACAGGCTGGCAGGCTTTTTGGTATCCAACTCAGCCTCAATATCCCAGTTACCACAACGAAAACGATTACCTTCTCTTACCACTTCCACCGCCTTTGTACCGTCGGGATTCACCTGAATCAGTGTCAAAATCCGATTACGTCTGCAAGGGGTGAAGCTGGCAGTGAGATGCCATTGGTTGGCGAGCACTTCACCACGTACAGCTTTCTTCTCGTCGGGAGGTGCTACGAAGCAGTCCGTTTGGGTAATATCGAAATCCTGCCGGCTGAATAATTGTGCCACAGCAGTGAATTGCTTCTCTTCATTTCGGGTGATAAGCTGATGAGTCTGTTCATTGACAGAGAACTGAACCGGACTGTGCAACAGCCAATCCCAACGAACAGGTTTCTTTGCCTCCATCTCATCGTAAATCAATACTTTGTCCGGATGCAACAAGAAGATATGTCTGCGATAAAGAGTAAGCGGAGTCCCCCCAAATCCATTTTCTACAGATTGCTCCAACTGTTGGTTGGCAAAGTTGCGAATCCACATCGGATATTCGCTGACGCCGCAATAGGCATTCGATGCATCTCCCAAAGCGTAGGAAATGTGCTCTCCACCAAGCATGCGCACGATATTACCATAAGCTTTGGTTGAAAAAGGCTGTCCGATGCCGTCCACCAACAGGGTGTTGTGCGCACGGGTATGACGGTAGGAAAGCAAATTATGGGCATCGGCAAAATTCATATAATAACCCGTGGAACCATAGACGGGCACACCACGGAAGTGAAGATTGAACGCATTCTGGTCGGAATGTGTGTGACTGCCCGAACCGAAAGGACTGGAATGAAAGTTAAGACACAGATTATTCTGAAAATCTGTCATCGACGAATTGGCGATCATTTCACCACTATCGTGAAACCATCTTGCCTTCGGTTCGTCTGCCGGAATGTCTGTTTGCGACTTTCGGGATTCCGGTCGCACCATGCGATACAGACGCATTTCATCATCCATTTCATATCTTTTGTCAACAGAAGTGTACCATGCAGAATAGGGGTCTCCCGTCTCTCTTGCCATGAATTCGGCAAATGCACTGCGTACAATCAACGGCTTATCGTTCATCTGCTCGTGTCCGTCACCGAAACTCACACTCTGCGAATGGGGAGGCCAACCATACACCATCGCCTTTCCTACCCCACGATACCAAGGGTGCTGAAAGAAGTCCGTACCGGTAAGATAAGAGAAAAGAATGGGAACGTAGGATAAGGTAACTGCATTGGCACTGAAATAGCAAGTACCGTTTATCCACGTGCCGTCGCGATTGAAGCCGGTGGCAGGGGCACGGGAAGTCCACAGCTCGTAACTGTATTCAAAGAACTCGCGTGCTTCGGGATATTTATCGTACAGCACTAATGAAGTCTGCAATAATCTGCGGAAAGTGAACTGCCATAAATGGTTATCGAATATGTGGTTCTCCATTGAACCTTGGAAGCGAGGGTGGTAATGATTCAGTATCTTCACCATTAGCTGCTCCATCTTAGTGCGTTCGTCAGCCGTGAAGCGTTCATGGCAAGTCTCATACGTGCAGGCAAAAAGATATGCTAAATCCCCGGCATAGAAATCATTGTCCAACTGACGATCGGTCACTTGAGAAGGAAGCAGCCAGCGAATTAGCTGCACCATCTTATTGGCATACACATCTCTTTGCAGCAAGGTATAAGCCGTGTGGAGTTTCTCACAATGAACCACCATGGCGGAGGCATGTTTATAAGGCTGCGTATCTGTGCTATAATCTGCCGCAAGTCCTTGGCGTGCCGAGCTAATCATAAGGTTATATTCGGGATGTGAACACATCTTTAGACGTGCATCCTCCAGCTCATTTTCCAAGAAACAGTAAAGACGGGGATGTTTCTCTGTCATCACTTTCCGCACTTCTTCAAAAGGAGGAGTCACGAACTTAGGAATATCATCGGTAATGGTAAAAGAGTAAGTCTCGCTCCAAGGCATGTTCTCGCCGGATGCACTGACAGAGCGGAAACGCCAGTACCAAGTTCCGGCGTTAAGTACTTGATGTGGATTGAACATGCACCAAGCAATCGATTTGGAGAGCACAGTCGTACTTCCGGAGAAATCTTTCTCCTGGGATAGGGCAAACTGGAGAAAATCCGACTGCTTCATCTTCTGGGGAACCAGTAAAGGAACCGGATTCAAATAAGGTTGATTAAACTCTTGAGGATAAGGTGTCTCACGTTCATTCTCATGGACACGGGAAGGCGTATACTCGCGCGCTTCCAGAACACCCGAAAACGCCAGGCTGCATAAAAACAGCATGCCTATCATTTTCAGCAACACCGGGCACTCACTTTTTTGTGGATTCATCATATCGCATTTATCAGTATTTCACTGGAAGCAAAAGTAAGCGTTACCCGTCAGAATGGCTTTAAATATCTATTTTTTCATCCTCGATTCTATATGTAGCGATGTAGATTTCATCCAAAACTCTTTTGTTTTCGTCCATACCCCGTTTTTATCCACAAAAAAAATGGCGTACTCCCCTTATAAAAAGGAAAAGTACGCCATCATCACCTCTCGTCACCGAAACCTAGCAATTCTTTTATCTCACAATATCTTCCGGGAATTTGGCCGGCATCTCCACCCGTTTCCAAGTTTCATAATACCAGGTATTCAGTTCGTTTCCATTCAAATCATTTTTGATGAAATACTTCAAACACAAATAATCACTATCCTTGATTTCAAATTCGAGAATATTATCCTGATTGTCCAGCATTGGCAGATGGATATTCTTTTCAATACTTTCTTTATAAGAATCATCTGTCAACTGTTTATACGTGCCATATCCGGTTATGATAGCGTCCGCACCGGGAATGATGGTAAAGTTGACGATTCGTCCGTCATGGCTCAGGACTTTAAAGGTATTACTGGGTTTTAATGCTCCCGGAACATCGGGAGATTCCGACACATAATGGCAAAGTTGCCAGATTCCTTTTAACTCGGCCGGTTTGAATTTAGTTTTCTTCTGGGCCGTTGCATCTGTTACCGCCAACAATATCATTGAAAGCATGGTAAAGAAAAAGAGCTTTTTCATTGTCGTATGATTTTAGTTAACACTCTCGAAGGCGTATGT